>Ga0307488_10000183_pt1 | contig 47711 bp, 48 predicted proteins | sample SB02metaG_FD_202248 | JGI IMG/M metagenome (GOLD analysis project Ga0307488, IMG submission 202248) | Sea-ice brine microbial communities from Beaufort Sea near Barrow, Alaska, United States - SB 0.2 | ecosystem: Environmental > Aquatic > Marine > Coastal | place: USA: Alaska | collected... | reverse complement strand
TCCATGGGCCGACCCAATTACGTAGATAAAAGAGTCCACCAAAGAAGGCTAGGAAAAACATCACCTCGGAAAAGATAAACCAGCCCATGCCCCAGACATAGGACTTCTTCAGCTGGTGACCGTTCAAACCGGCTTGATTCTCACGGATCACCGTGGCAAACCAGGTGTACAACACCAACGCCAAGCCTAAGAAACCGGCAAACATAATCCATTCGCCGTTGGAATCGACATTCTGACTAGCGGCGTTAATCAGCGTTCCGCCGCCGAAAACGGTCAGAAACATCGATAAGGCCATAAAGATCGGAATACGACTCTCGGCCGGGACGTAATAGCTTTCGTGTTCTTGAGCATGGTTGTCGCTCGATGCGGACATATCACTCTCCAGTATTTATGTTGTAGTCAATCGCTGCCCTGGCAAAGGGTGCCAGGCAGCCTCTTCAAAGTCTTAACTAGTCTAGTAACGAGACTTCCAGTTCCCCGGTGACATCAAACAGGGTGTAAGTGAGACTGATCGTTTTTACCCAATCGGGTAGGTCAGGATCAATCTGGAACACCAAACCCAGTTCGGCTTCTTCACCGGCTGCCAACGGCTGCTGGTTGAAACAGAAGCACTCGGTCTTGCTAAAATAACTGGTCGCTTCATAGGGCGACAGGCTCGGTACCGCTTGCCCAACCATGTCACGTTGACTGGCGTTGCGGGCGTAATAACTGACCTGAACGACCTCCCCGGGATAGGCGATTACTTCGCTGTCCACGGCTCGAAACTGCCACGACATCGCAGCATTGTTGAGGGCCAAAAACTGCACCTTAATCGGTCGATCTTCTTGCACGACAAAGGGTTGCGCTTCGGCCTGATCAAAACTACTGCCGGTAATGCCGGTCCACTCACAAATTAAGAAATACATCGGGCGTAAGCCATAATAGACAAACAACAACATGCCGATCACCGTACCAATAGACACCATTACTACCTTGAAATGGTTACGTGGCGGCTGTTCCTGCTTAGTCATGTCTATACCCTTTGCTATTAGTCAATTTTCGGTGGTGTTGTGAACGTATGGTAAGGCGCTGGTGACGCGACTTCCCATTCCAGGCCTTCGGCACCTTCCCAAGGTTTCGCTGGCGCTTTCTTGCCCGCGACGATGGTATGAATGACGACAAACAAGAACAATAATTGGCTGGCACCGAATAAGAAGGCACCCATGCTCGAGAGCATATTGATGTCGGCAAACTGGACCGAGTAGTCCGGGATTCGACGTGGCATACCGGCTAGGCCGACAAAATGCTGGGGAAAGAAGGTCACGTTGACGCCGACAAAACTGAGCCAAAAGTGAGTCTTACCCAGTGTCTCGTTGTACATCCGACCGCTCCACTTAGGCAGCCAATAGTACACAGCGGCCATAATAGAAAAGATAGCGCCGGGCACTAAGACATAGTGAAAGTGGGCGACAACAAAGTAGGTATCGTGATACTGGAAATCGGCCGGTGCGACTGCGAGCATCAGACCCGAGAAACCGCCAATGGAGAACAACACCACGAAGGCAATGGAGAACAGCATCGGTGTTTCAAAGGTCAGTGAGCCGCGAAACATGGTCGTGACCCAGTTAAAGACCTTAACTCCAGTCGGCACGGCGATCAACATGGTGGCCGCCATAAAGAACAACTCACCGGCAAAGGGGATGCCGACAGTGAACATATGGTGCGCCCAAACGATAAAGCTCAGCAGTGCAATCGACGAGGTCGCATAGACCATCGAGCTGTAACCAAAGAGCTTCTTGCGCGCAAAGGTCGGGATAATGGCGGACACAATACCAAAGGCCGGCAAAATCATGATGTACACTTCAGGGTGACCGAAGAACCAGAACAGATGCTGGAACAAGACCGGTGAACCGCCACCGGCCGCGTTAAAGAACGAGGTGCCGAAGTGGATATCCATTAGCATCATGGTCACGACGCCGGCCAAGACCGGCATTACCGCAATCAGCAAGAAAGCGGTAATTAACCAGGTCCATACGAACAATGGCAACTTCATCCAAGTCATGCCTGGCGCACGCATGTTCAGAATAGTCGCGATCACATTGATCGCCCCCATAATAGAACTGGCGCCCATCAGGTGAATGGCAAAAATGAAGTAGGTAACACTCGGTGGCGCATAGGTAGTCGACAGCGGCGCATAGAAAGTCCAACCGAAGTTGGGCGCTCCACCGGTCATAAACAGTGTGCTGGACAGCATCGCGAAGGCAAAGGGCAGAATCCAGAAACTCAGATTGTTCATGCGCGGTAGGGCCATATCCGGCGCACCGATCATCATCGGAATCATCCAGTTAGCAAGACCAACAAAGGCCGGCATCACCGCACCGAAGACCATTATCAAACCGTGCATGGTGGTCATCTGATTGAAAAATTCCGGCTGAATAAGCTGCAGACCGGGCTGGAACAGTTCTGCCCGGATCACCATGGCGAACAGACCGCCAAGGAAGAACATCGCAAAGCTGAACCAAAGGTACAGAGTACCAATATCTTTGTGGTTCGTGGTATAGATCCAACGGGTCAAGCCCTTGGCCGGACCATGATGCTCATGGTCGTGATCTTGGTGATCTTGGTGATCAGTTGTAGTCGTCATAACAGACCTCCTATTGGCCAGAATTATAATTGAGAATATCGACAGGGGTCACAACATCGCCCGTATCATTGCCCCATGCATTCCGCTCATAGGTAATGATGGCGGCAATATCCACCTCACTTAACTGAGCACCGAAGGCGGCCATAGCAGCGTTTTTACGCGAGCCGTTGACTACTATATCGATATGGTCGGCAACCGGACCCAGCGCGATAACACTGTCTTTCAAGGCAGGGAATACACCAGCTACTCCGCTACCGTCGACCTGGTGGCAGGCTGCGCAGTTTTTCACATACGCGCTTTCACCCCGCTCCATCAACTCATCGTAGCTCCAGTCTTTCTGGGTGAGTTCGGCCAGTTTGCGCGTCTCAACTTTTTTAGCGGCTAACCAGGTGTCAAATTCCGCCTGCGGCAGTGCTTCGACGACGATAGGCATAAAGCCATGATCCTTGCCGCACAGCTCAGTACATTGGCCCCTATAGGTGCCTGGTTCGTTAATATTGGTCCAGGATTCGTTGACGATACCGGGTATGGCGTCCTTCTTGACACCCAATTGCGGTACCCACCAGCTGTGGATAACATCGGCAGAAGAGATCACAAAACGGATCTTTATGCCGATCGGCAAGACCAACGGCTCATCAACTTCGAGTAGGTAGTTCTCGCCCTTGGTGGTAAGGCCGTTTATCTGATCGCGCGGTGTGGAGAGGCTGGAAAAATAGGTCACTCGCTCCGCTGCATCGCCGCCCAGATAGGAATAGCGCCATTTCCACTGATAGCCCACGATCTCAACGGTCATGTCCGAATCGTCAAAGTCGTACATCTTCTCAAGCGTAAAGAACGCACGATAGCCAATGGCGATGACGATGATGGCTGGCAGTATGGTCCATAACAACTCGACCTTGACGCTCTCATGGAAGTTGTCGGCAACAGCGCCTCTGGATTTGCGATGCATCACAATGGAATAGCCCATCACACCAAAAACGATGATGGCGATGACGACACACACCCAGAATATCAACATATGGAGACCATAGACTTCATTGCTGATGTCGGTGACACCTCGGGGCATGTTCAGTTTAAAATCCGCATGGGCCAGAGTGGCCAGCAGTGTAGCAAACAACAACATGCCGCGACGAAACAGCTTAGTTGGCATATCTTACCTCTTACCTTTATTTTTATATGGGAGCTATTACAAAGGCGCGCCCCTGATCTCGCGCGCACCCCTGGGCAAACTATTTAGACTAAATCCCGGGCAGTATAAACAGTGTTTTTTTTAAAGCCCAAGCCTGTTAACGCTCTGCTTTTAGAGACTGCTCCGATATATTGACATTTATTCAATTAAAACAATGAGTTAGGCTAGAAAAAATGAATATATTTATTTTCAATTTTGGCCCCTTTAGTGGCACTCGGTCGAAAAACCGCTCCAAAATGGCCCAGTTGGCCACTACCAACGCATTTGAACCTCTATCTTGGCTAGAGATCGTTGATCAGCAAGTCCTCCACCGCGGTACAGCGGTCGGTCAACTGTGCATCATTGGAGGCGGTCACGGTAATATGGGCTATTTTACGACCTGGCCGCTCGGATTTGCCGTAATCGTGCCAATGTAGTCCAGGAATGGTGAGCAAGGCATGTATCTCAGGCCGCTTGCCAATAACGTTATACATGGCGACCGGGCCGAGCGTATCGGTATTGCCCAGTGGCAAATTCATCACCGCCCGAACGTGGTTTTCGAATTGGCTGCAGCGACTGCCTTCGATCGTCCAATGGCCTGAATTATGTACTCGCGGTGCAATCTCATTGCCAATCAATTGACCGTCGCGGACAAAGAATTCAAAGGCCAGGACACCAACATAGTTTAGCGTCTGCATCACCGCCTCGACAGCCCGTTCGGCCAGGGCCTGCAAGCGCGGCTCATCTATAGGCTGGCTGCGGTGCAGAATGCCTTGGCGATGGTCATTGCGGATCAACGGATAGAAGGCACACAGGCCTTGCTGGTCGCGCACCCCGATACAGGACAGTTCAAATTCAAAATCAATAAAACCTTCCAATATTAGGGGAACGGCTCCCAATTCGGCAAAGGTGCCGGGGATATCTTCAACCAGGCGGAGCACTTTCTGGCCTTTGCCGTCGTAGCCCAGGGTTCGGGTCTTTAACACGGCAGGCAGGCCGATTTGAGCGACCGCGTCGACCAATGACTGCTGGTCATTAACCTCGGCCACCGGTGCTGTGGCTATTGCCAATGACTGAAACAGGGTCTTTTCAGCCCAGCGATCGCGTGCCGTCGCCAAGGCCTCTGCCGGCGGATAGACCGGTCGGCTACGGGCCAATTGGGCTACCGTAGCCGGCGGCACATTTTCAAACTCGAAACTGATCACCTCGGCAAATTCGGCCAGCTTCTTTAAGCCAGTCGGGTCGGAGTAGTCGGCACAAAACAGCTCACCAACGCTGCCAGCACAGGCTTGCGCGGCTGGATCCAGAAAGGCCGTATCGATACCTAGGGGTCGAGCAGCCAGTGCCATCATCTGGCCCAATTGGCCCGCGCCAATAATACCTAACTTCATAAGGTTGATCCCGGAATCGGTTGCGCTAGGACCCGTTCGGTCTGCTCGCGGCGATAGTCTTTCAGCCGTTGGCGCAGTGGGGCATCGTCCAGTGCCAGAATACTGGCCGCCAGTAGGCCCGCGTTGATAGCACCGGCCTTGCCGATGGCCAAGGTTCCGGTGGGTATGCCCGCCGGCATTTGGACAATACTCAGGAGCGAATCGACACCGCTCAACATACTGCTTTGCACCGGCACGCCCAGTACCGGTAGATGCGTCTTGGCGGCGCACATGCCCGGCAGATGGGCTGCACCGCCGGCGCCGGCAATGATCACCGCCAGGCCGCGCTGCTCTGCCGTGTCGGCGTAGTCAAACAATAGGTCAGGTGTGCGATGCGCGGAAACCACGCGGCATTCGTGGCCAATAGCCAATGCTGTTAGGGTTTCTGAGGTATGGACCATGGTTGCCCAGTCGGATTGGGACCCCATAATCACCCCGACTCGTACCGGATGTGTCGCTGCGGTCATTGGTGCGCTCAATGCAGACTTCCTTCTTTACTCAATAATTTTTATAACTTGTACCGCCGCATTCACGAACGAATCGTCAGCGGTGATTCTAGTGGATACTTCTTTTGTTTGGTTGACTCCCGTACTCAGGCGGTCGGTAAAGCCACAGTCGATACAGTCGCGAATCAAGACCTCCTGTTGCGTGTCGTTTACCGCCATAATAGAGTCAAGGGCACCACATTTTGGGCAAACCACCCCGGCAATAAATCGTTTCTTCATTAGAAGCTGCCCATCAAAGCGACTAGTATACCCAGCCAGGACACCGACGTCATTGTTCAAATGGCCAATCATTTCTCCTAAAGGTGACTAACAGAAACATCTAAACTGGGCCATAATAGGATAGGCGCTTGTAACAGCTGTTCAGCCAAGTGGGCTGCAGGTCACCAGCGCAGGTTGTAGTCAGTTTTGGAGTAGTAATGGCTTCTGAAAAAACAAAATGGTTTGAAATGCCTACCTCGGGTTTTGGCTACGCCAGCAAGTTCTATTTGCGGGTTTTTCACAGCCTGAAACAGGACGAAGCGTTGAACCTTGAAGCGAGCCTGCCACCGATGAAAACCAGCTGGTTTCTCGACGAAGACCGCTTTGAAAGCTGGTTTAACCTGCTAAATTATCGCAGTCCCGTGCCACAAACCTTTACCTTTAGCGCTCCAGCCGGTGTTTGGGCGCTGATGCAGGTATTGGAAGACCTAGGTATCAGCTTCGGTCGCATCATGCACATGAGCAGCCGGCTGGAGATGCTCAACAAGGAAGGCTTTAAGGCCAACCAGCACTATACAACCTTTGTACATTATCTGGGTGCCCGCCCGCACAGTAAGAAGGCCGTCCTGATCCGCTTCCAGTCGATAATAAAGGATATTACCGGTAGCGAGGTCATGAATTTAGAAGATGAGCTCTATGTCTCGGGTTTGGATGCTGAATTTGTTAAGCAACTCACCCTAGCCAATGAACCGCACGAGCGGCGTGTGTCTAAGTCGGCGCTGCTGAACAATCCTATGGCCGACCGAATCCCACTGAGCATTGCCCGCTCCATGGGCCAAAAATACGGTAAGCTGTCCGGCGATTTGAACCCGTTGCACATTTCGAGTATTGGTGCCCGGCTGTTTGGCCACAAGAAGTCATTCGTCCAGGGTTTGTGCACGCTCAACATCATCGTGGCGCAGCTCGGCCTGCATTGGAAAGGCAGTATTCGGTCACTGGAAATGAATTTTATTCGGCCGGTGCCGCAACCGTCCAAACTGACCGTTCTATGCACCCTAGATCAGTTTGAAATATTGGACAGCGACAACAACCTGCTCGTAGCCGGCAACTACCTCTGCGGTTGATCGAGGGGCTCAATTAGCCTGTCATCGCCGCTCGGGTCGACCAATTGCTCGGTTAACCATTCGCTTAGCTCACTGATGCCTTCCTTTTTCAGCGAACTGTAGGTCTGAACGCTCAACCAAGGGGCACGCGACTGAAGTTCACTGCGGACTTTTAGAAAGGTATTCTTCGCGGGGCCTTTCTTTAACTTATCGGACTTGGTCAGCAAGATGCGCATGGGCATTTCTGCCTCAATCGCCCATTGCACCATGCGATTGTCAAAATCGGTCATTGGGTGGCGAATGTCCATCACCAACACCACACCCTTCAAACTGCAACGTTCCGCCAGATATTCGCCAATATTCTCTTCCCAATCCTGTTTCATGGTTCGGTTGACCTTGGCAAAACCATAGCCCGGCAGGTCGACCAACCGATAGTCGCCACCGTTTAGGGTGAAAAAGTTCAGCAACTGAGTACGGCCAGGGGTCTTGGAGGTTCGCGCCAACTTGGAATTACGGGTTAGGGCGTTCATGGCGGAACTTTTGCCGGCATTTGAACGCCCTGCAAAAGCGACTTCCGAACCGGTATCGGCTGGGCATTGAGAATATTTTTGAGCGCTGATAAAAAAATCGCCCGAATCGTATTTAATAGGTTGCATAGAAACTTTCATTTAATGAGCCAGAAGAAGGCGCCATTGTAGCTGTTTGCAGAAAAAATTGTTGCCCTTTGCTCGTTAGCTGACATGAGCCAGAGAACAAGCAATGCCTTCTCATCGCTCAGTCGACTCTATATACTACGGCCAATTTATGCACGGCCTCAACTCGTTGGGGCCTCAATTGATGACTAATGTGGGATACGACATGAAGAAATTGATCGTTAGCCTTTTTGTTTTAGGCGGTTTGGTTGGATTCGCGCAGGCTGCTGGCGATGCCACTGCCGGCAAGGAGCTGACCGCCATGTGTGCAGGCTGTCATGGCGCAGATGGCAACAGTGCAGTAGCCAGTTTTCCAAAGCTGGCTGGCCAAGGTGAGGTTTACCTGGACAAGCAATTGCACGATATTAAAGACGGACGGCGTATCGTGGTGGAAATGACGGGACTGTTGACCGGGTCAAGTGATCAGCAGATGGCCGATATGGCCGCCTATTTTGCTAGCCAGCCAATACAGGTTGGTGAGGCCAAGGCTGACCTGGTTGCGCTCGGTGAGTCGCTCTATAAGGCCGGTAATGCTGCAACCGGTGTACCAGCCTGTGCTGGATGCCATTCGCCAACAGGCCAAGGCAACTCAGTCGGTGGTTTCCCGGCTCTGGGTGGTCAGCATGCGACCTATATTGAGACCCAGTTGAAAAAGTTTCAGGCCGGATATAGAGCCGATGCCCCATCAGCCACTGAGCGTATGAATGATGGTGATACCCGAATGATGCGTTCGATTGCCTTTAATATGAAGGACTTCGAGATGGCCGCCGTGGCCAGCTATATTCAGGGTTTACACCAATAGAGTTCTGGTTCAGCTGCGGTTCACCGCGCAGTAAAGATACTGAAAAGCGGGGAAGGTAAGGCCTTCACCGCTTTTTTTGCATCCATAGTTCGGGCACCATGCCACAACCCACCAGTATTGAGGATTAACTCGCCATGTTGAAGCGTTCAGTATCCATCCTGTTATTAATGCTAACCGCCTGTTTGGTCCAGGCCGCGGAACCGCGATTTGTCGACGGTACCCATTTTACAACCTTAGCAACGCCATTGAAGACCTCTTATCGCGGTGCAGAGGTTGGTGAAGTAATGGAGTTTTTCAGTTACAGCTGTATCCATTGTTATAATTTTGAACCGGCCGTGCAGCGCTTTCTCGCCGAAAAGCCCGATTCCATTCGTTATACCTACGTTCCAGTGATGTTCAATCAGCGTCAGGCTCCCGAAGTAAGGGCTTACTACGTCATAGAGCTACTTAAACTGGGCACTACGGCGCATCAGGCCATCTTTAACGAGATTCATCAGCAGCGCAAAGCGATGCGCACCGACGCTCAATTTGCCGAGTTTTTTACTCGCTTCGATATGACTGAGGAGGACTACCTGGCCCATGCCTATTCCTTTGGTGTCAATGCCAAGGTGAATACCTCGATCTACCTGACTGGCAACAGTGGAATCGCGGGCACGCCGGCCATTATCGCCAATGGCAAGTATCTGATTGAGTCTGGTGCGGTCGGCGGAAATGAACAGGCACTCTATGCGGCCAAGTGGCTCATCGAGCAGGACGCATTGGTCCAGTAATCACTTGAGGGCGCCGCCGGTTAAGGCCCTACCGGCGCTCATTCTTGTGCTAAACTGTGCAGACAATTGAGTGAGTCACCTAGGGTCTGTCGTTATGTCACTGCCCGGTTTTAGTAAAGCTGTCATGCCCGTCCTGCTCGAGCCCTGGCACCACTTTATGCGTCCGGACCCGCTCGAAACCCGTAACACCCTGAAGTTGCTATCCTATAATATTCAGGTTGGCATACAGACCCGCCACTATCCCGATTACCTGATCAAAGCCTGGCAACATGTCTGGCCAGCCGGTCGGCGCGAGCACAATCTGCAGCAGATAGCCGAGATGATCCGCCATTACGACATCATTGCCTTACAAGAGGTGGATGGCGGCAGCTTTCGCACTCAGTACGTCAATCAAATTCACTACCTGGCCAAGGCCGCACACAAAGAGCATTGGCATCAGCAGCTCAATCGTAATCTTGGGCGCTTGGGGCAGCACAGCAATGCGGTGATCGGTAATATTAAACCGATAAATATTAATGATCATGCCTTGCCAGGACGCAAAGGACGGGGTGCTATTGCGTTTGAAGTCGGAGAGATTAACCCCCTGGTCGTAGTGGTGGCCCATCTCGCACTGGGGCGGCGGCATCAGGATGAGCAGTTAAAGTACATCGGCGGCCTGATCGGTCGGTATCGCAGTGCTGTGGTGATGGGTGATATGAACACCGACAGTTTGCGTATCCTGAATGATTCGCCGTTAAAGAATGCCGGCCTGAAGGCGGCGCATGCCCGGGCAACCTATCCCAGCTGGCGGCCGGCTAAATGCTTCGATCAGATATTAGTCAGCCAACACATTAACATCACCAAGATGGGGGTGTTGGATTTTGCGCTTTCGGATCACCTGCCGGTGGCGATCGAGATCGAAATACCGGAATAATGGTATTTTTTACAGAAAATAACAGTTGTTGCCGAACCGCGGCTATACTCTAGCCATATTGAAAATAAGGAAACAGTTCATGTCTGACGAGCAGATATTGCTTACTCGTGGTGCTACTAGCCTAACGCTGATGTTAAAGGGTTATGATGCGCAGATGGATCTTAAACTGGACGATTTACGCGACGTATTGCGTCAGAAAGATTTTCAGATCGGTCAGTTTCAGCATCATCTGGCTGCCGTTGAGTCCGTTTATGACCGGCTGGAACGAAGTTCGGACCGGAGTGTCGCGCTCTATATCAAAACCTTCAATACATTGCTGGCCGGCAGCGACCCCGCAGTCTTAGAGCAATTAAACCGAGCCCAGCCCTTACTTAGCGATCTGCTCAATTTCGCCGAGCCGCTGGCAAGCTTCGTTAGCAGTCAAAACATAAGCCCGGATATCACCGATACAACGAATCTTGACGCCCTGCGCGTGCGTCTGGGTAGCCGCTTCAAATCACTACTGCAAACTCTGATGCTAATGGGCGACGACCGAGGCTTGCTCACCGCCTTGGTAGAAAAGCTGGATGACAATCCGAGCTGGAAGGCGCTCGACAGTCTCGCCATTAAGACCATCGACCTGCTGCAGTCCAGGTTAAGCGAAGAGAAGAGGGAGTTTGAAGGCTATTTGGCCGAACTAAATGCCAAGTTGGCACGTATAAATGAAATAGTCGCGTCCGATTCGGTTATCCTCAGCGAAATCAAAGAGCTGAATATAGAGTTTAATTCCAGCATCAACTTACAGATGATCGAGGCCCGAGCAAAGATCGATGATCACCATAAGGTCGATACTTTGAAAAGTGAACTGTTGCAGTCACTTGACCAAATCACCTCACGACTGGTTGAGTATCAGGTCAGTTATGGCGAAAAATTGGACTCTCTTCAGGCAACTAAGGTCGAGATGAACGATCAAATCCGGCTGCTGGAGCAAGACAACGTAACCTTACTCACGGAGCTGAATAAGGAACGCAAGCTGGGTATGCTCGACACCCTTACTCAGTTGCCAAACCGATTAGGCTTTAATACCCGACTCGATGAAGAATTGTCTCGCGCCACACGTTATAACCTGCCAATCAGTGTTGCCATCATCGATATCGACTTCTTTAAGCGCATTAACGACGATTTTGGCCACCTGGTCGGTGACAAGGTCTTGCGCATGCTCGCAGGCGAGATGAAACGCGTCTGTCGCGACCACGATTTTATAGCCCGCTATGGTGGTGAAGAATTTATCTTGCTGTTACCCCAGACGGTATTGTCGGATGCCTTTATCGCACTGGAAAAAATACGCACCCATGTCGCTAAGTGTCCATTCCACTTCCAGAATAAACCCGTGCAACTCAATATTTCGGCCGGCGTTGCTCAACGTCGTTTGGATGAATCAACTGAAACATGGATTAATAGGGCTGACGTCGCGCTCTACCATAGCAAACACCATGGTCGTAATCGTGTGACCATAGAGGATGATTAAAGGGTGTGCTGTCAGAGTTGAGGCAGCGACGAGGAGCCAAGCTGTATTCAGAATGCTATTTGGGAGATTGGCAGTTGTAAAGATCGACCTTCGAGAGCTAAAGAATCGTCCTGCATGAATATTTAAGTTAAAGTTTGATGGAGGACCTGTAAATAGAGCTGTAATAAAAAACGGTTAGTTGGTACAGGTCCAGTAAATAAATCGCACCAAGTGAGTAAGCCACGTTATCGCATGGTCACTAGGTTACAAACTCACAGTTCATGATCACTTTCGCTGTGAGTATCCACTGACATCGCTGAGTCGCGATGAGCGGTTAAACCTGAATCAGCCGTAATCAGTTCGCCATAATCTGCCAATGCTACCGCGCTTAGACGTGTTACCTGCGATTTGTCGTAACGAATATAGAGCATGTCGCCACGCCTTTCTAGTTGCCCGGTCAACTCTACCGGCACCGCAACGTTGTCGACCAGTTCAAGTGACGCGCTGGTTCCATCTTGCCGAATCAACAGATAACCAAAACGCTCACCGGTTTCGCTTTTTACGACAAACATAGGTGGCATCCCCCCGAGTAAACACATGGCTGCACAAGCCCGGTGTGTTTTCCCGTGACCCGGCTTCATAACGCCTAGGAAGCATTTGGAGTCAATTATTTCGCCTTGCAATGTTATTTCCCCTAATACTTCGGGGTTTGTGTTTAGGCTGGTTTTTGATGGCTCCCTGGCAAAGACCGATGAGGGCGGTATCTCAAGCATCGACCAGTCACCACGGGTGATCGCGTAGCCAGAGATACTGACCCAGCTGTTGGCAAATAGTTGTGCCTTCTCAGAGGCAGAATGTTTACCCTGCTGCACTAATATCACCGAACGTTGGTCGTCGCCAACAAAATGTATAACCGGGTAGGGATCCACTGTTAGGTAGCCTTGGATAACCTGGTGCTCTGAGACATCCCAAATGCCTTGTCCCGCACTTTTTTGACCCATGGCAATCCAGGCACCCAGAGTTAGACAAACTAGCGCAATCACCGGTATGGCTATACGATAAAACCCGGCAATTGCTTTTGGCGTCGGTAAATAACCTACGAAAAAATCATCTTGCTTAGACATTTTTGGGCTCCATAACGGGTATAACGTTTTCAATTTCAATGACAGGTCTTGGTGTACCTTCCGGCAGCGGCTGTGGGTTTAACCACACTCGATCACCTTCAAGCTTCAGTTCATAAGTCGCGATTTTTTCACTAAAGGGTTTGGGCGAGCAACCATCACCAGGCTGATATTGATAACCATGCCAAGGGCAGGTAATAAACCCATCGATAACACGGCCTTCGCCAAGCGGTCCATTCTGATGTTGGCACTCATTCGCAATGGCCGCCAACTTGTTCGAATCATAGCGAAATATCGCCACTCGCTCCTGACCCTTTATCGTAACAATGAGTGCACGGTCGTTGGCAATGTCCTGCCAGTGGCACACATCAACCCAACTCCTGGAATCAATTTGATGATCCGTGTACAGGCTTTTATAACTGGCGGTGAGATGCAAGCTACCAACCAGGAGGACGCTACCTAACGCCAGAGCAAACATATAGCCCACCGATTCGTCTTGCAGGGCGCCAAAGGCTACGTGCACCAAGACAAACAAATAGGCGATGTATACACCCATGTGCAGCAGCTTCCAGAATGGCGCTCCTAAGTTAGTGTTCCAATAATCATGACTGGTCGCAGCCATAACAAATAGAACCGCCAGTGCCAAAAACCCAAAGGGTTGGAAGCGAAAGTCTGCGCTGAGTAGGTAACTGCCCGGGGAATTAAAGATCGATTCGATCGGGTTCATCACGCCAAAACTGTGGTACCAAAAAATAACCAGCGCGCCATGCAAAAGAGCGATAGTGAAGGTCGATACCCCTAAGTGCCTGCGGTTGTAGAGCAGTGGTAGGAAAACTGCATGTATCCGCGCCAACGGGCCAATACACAGTGTGAAAGTGAGCATTAAGAACGCTAGGCTGGCAAAACCGCGAATTAGCAGTGTCATTGGAGACAGCGCTTCCGTTCCACTGTGCTGAATAGAACTGGTCACTATGAAAACAATGAGGTAAACCAAAACGGTTAGCCAAAGTACTATGTCATATGTTTTCTTGCGCGGGTTCCATTGAACCGGGATGTAACCATGAGTCATGGTAACTTGCCTCCCATCTGTTGCTGTTGAGAAATATTAACAGTTGGCATTATTTGGTTGGTTTGCCATCCGATAGCAATAAGACCAATGAGCATGGGAAATAGCGCTAACCACAGCACGAAATGTATTTTCCGGTGGATTCTTTTCACGCTTTGAACCTCCTTTAGTATATCGTTATGGTTACTAATCTTTCTGTGCACGAATCCACTTTGCTAGTAAAAACGGCCACAAGACGAGGGCCCCTGGCAGCCACAACAGACGAACCAAAAGGCCTGCGTTTTCGGCGCTTGGGTCTATTTTCCGAAATCCTACCAATACGAATGCAACGGCAAAGGCAACGCCAGTAATTAGGTAAACTGAAATCAATAAAGCCATGAGTTATCGTCCTTTAATTCCGCCGTATTCAACACCAGTAAGATCCGCAATATCAGATTTGAAAGTCGTTAGATCTTCCAAACAAAATTCATTTAAATGCGAATGACCACAAGCGCGGGCAAGTGTACTCATTAACGACACGCTGGCATCAAAGAATCGCGATAACCGCTGCGCAGCATCATCAACGATGAGACGCGCACGTAAGTCTTTGCGTTGGGTCGCAATTCCCACTGGGCAAGCATTGCTATTACAGGCTCGCATGCCTAAACAACCAATGGCTTGCAACGCAGAATTCGACACCGCGATTCCATCAGCACCGAGCGCCAGAGCTTTGGCGAAGTCTTCGGGCGTTCTCAGACCGCCGGTAACAATCAGGGTGATATCCGCTCTGCCCCGGCGGTCAAGGTGTAATCTGGCTCGGGCTAGTGCGGGTAAAGTGGGCACTGAGATGTTGTCACGAAAAATAAGTGGCGCCGCACCGGTACCGCCCCCACGGCCGTCTAAAATGACATAGTCAACACCCACCTCAATGGCGGCATCGATGTCTTTTTCTATTTTTTGTGCCGACAATTTGTAACCAATAGGGATGCCCCCAGTTTGTAGACGGACTTCGTCGGCGAATTCTTTAATTTCTTGGGTGGTCTGCCATTGCGGGAATGTCGCCGGAGAAATAGCGTCTTGCCCCGGTTTTAGGCCCCGAACTTCGGCAATTTTGCCAATTACTTTATTGCCAGGTAAATGCCCACCGGTGCCAGTCTTGGCGCCTTGCCCACCCTTAAAATGAAAGGCCTGACATGCTTTTACCTTGTCCCAGGAAAAGCCAAACTGGGCAGATGCCAGTTCATAAAAATAGCGGGAATTACTTTCTTGTTCCTCAGGTAGCATACCGCCCTCACCTGAACATATCCCCGTGCCGGCCAATTCTGCTCCTTTGGCTAAAGCAATTTTGGCCTCTTCCGATAATGCGCCATAACTCATATCTGAAACGAAAATTGGTATTTTTAGTCGCAGGGGTCTTTTAGCATTCGGCCCGATAATTAATTCTGTACCGACGGCTCTATCATCCAGTAGCGGCAGGGTCGCCAATTGAGCGACAGTAAATTGAATGTCATCCCAACTCGGTAATAAATCACGCGATACACCCATTGCACCCATCGGCCCATGATGATTATCGCCCAGGCCTGAGTTTGCCAATTTATGAATTAGCTTAACGTGGGGTTCGTCGGTCGTCCCGGTGTGGTCTTGATACAGTCCTTGATAGGCATCTCGATTATAAGGCTGTGGATGTTTTTTTTCCCAAGCATATACTTCTGCTTCATCGACCAATACCTGTTCGTCTTCAACCCAAGCGCTAAATTTGTGCAATGATTCCGTGTGATTGTACTCGCTGATTCCGCTATCTAAGCGATAGTCCCAACCGTGAACACCACAAATTATGTTATCCCCATCAACGTAGCCATCGGACATTAGGGCGCCTCGGTGAGCGCAACGGCCATAAAGTACAGAAACATCAGAGCCCAATTTAATGATAACTAAATCGACATTGCCCACAAGCGCATAGGCTGGTTGCCGGTCGTGGAGTTCAATCCAGTTGGCGATTACTTTCTTATTCATACAACACTCCGCATATATCTAACATTTGTTTGTATTTATTATAGTTGGCAAATTAGTGGGTATTGGTGACAGTTTGGGTAATAGTAGGTTTTAGCGATTTTTTTGTTTTATAGTCTTTAAAACCTATATAAAAGTTATTTTTCACTAAGAGCGGCTGGCATTTTGATTAAAAAGAGCTGCTGATTTTCAAAAATACTCTAATGTATTTTTTTCTATCCTAAGTTTATTTAATTCGCATCTTACTGGCCTTGGTTGGTACTTGCCTAAGTTACTTGGTTTTAAATCGGCATATTCAAAAACAGATGTCCACTAGTCCCCCATATCCTGAGTTTTAAGCACCACGAGAAATTGGCACTCCTTTAAGCCCCTTTTGCATTACAAGCATAAGATCCAGTGTTTTCAAAGACGGCACTAGCACCGGCCAATTAATCCCCTCAATAGGTTAATAGCGTCCATTGGTAGCCGCACACCATACATCAACCAAATAGAAACCAAACTGCAACACAACGGACAATCATCTACCGCGGCATAGCGATCATATCGCCTTGAGATGGTTTCGAATTGCGACCTAGTCTACTGAGCAGCGGGCCTAGTTAGATCGCTTTGCGCCGTAACTCTCAAAATACGCTGAACCAATACTGACCGGCATCGGTGCTGATGGACAATTACTGACCTTGCCAGGTGGGGCGCCATGGTGGGTTATTATTGAAGGAAAAAAAGGGTTTGTGCATGTTAGTTTGCCCTTGGCATAGCTAATAGTGTGCGGTCACCAACACTCAGAGGCCTGAATATAAGCCGATCGACCGCTACAGTTCCTTGATATACCAGCAATCGCAGCCTCCGTGCTGCGTTTGGATTAGCGGTTGCGGAAGGGCTATAAAGCCGGCTCTGCGGTACAGTGAAGCTGCGCCCCTCATGTTAGTCAGGGTTTCGAGATAACACCACCGGTAATGTTCACCAGCAAAGGCAAGCGCCGCTTCCATCAATTGTGCTCCCACCCCATGGCCGCGGGCAGAGGGGCACAGGTACATCTTTTGCAATTCAGAGGTTTCCGTCACCCATGGCCGCAGCGGAGCAATGCCACAGCCCCCGACAAGTTGGGAGCCAAGCGTTACCACCCAGTAGGCCTGGCCAGCTGCCGCATAAGCCTGACTAAGATCTGCAAGCTCAGGGTCCTGCCATGCAAAGCCTGGCCTATCCGCACCGAACTCGGTAAGTGCCGCACGAATTATGGCCGCCATAGCAGCATTGTCGTGCGCTTCGATCAATCTTAAGGTGAATGTCATGGTAGAGACTTGTATTTCAGTGCTGAGCCGCCATGATAGCCAGATCGAGCTACTTTTACCTAATTTTTTGGAGCCCAACATGGCCATTCAGATCGGCGATACCCTACCCAACGTTACGTTGTATGAACTCTCAGAGCAGGGCCCAGTCGCCATCAGCACTGAGTCCCTCTTCGCAGATAAAAAGGTCGTAGTGTTTGCTCTACCCGGGGCCTTCACTCCGACCTGTAGTGCTGCGCACGTCCCTGGCTTTGTAGTCAATGCCGATACGATCAAGTCCCGCGGGGTCGATGACATAATTTGTGTCAGTGTCAATGATGCTTGGGTAATGGGAGCCTGGGGACAGCAACAGAATGCCACAGCGCTACGCATGCTCGGTGATGGCAGTGCAGACTTTACTGAAGCAGTCGATCTCGTCAAGGATCTGACCGGGGCCGGTATGGGTGTACGGTCGCAACGGTACGCCCTCATCGCGGTTAATGGCATTGTGACCTGGATAGGCATCGACGCATCTGGGCTCGATCAGAGCTCTGCGGAATCGGTCTTGGCGCATCTGTAACAGCCAGACCCGATCCTGACCAATAGGGAGACGACTCTGGGAGAAAAGCGCTTGTCTGCTGAAATTTTCTATCACACCCTCGCCAATATACCGGTAGGGCACTATAGCAGTTATGGCGCGGTTGCCGGCCTCTGTGGCGTCCACGTTCGTCAGGTACTGGCCTGGTTGCGAGCCCTGCCGCCGGGCTCGGCCTTACCCTGGTTTCGTATTCTCAACAGTCAACGCCGTATTAGCGACCATCCGGGTGCAGCTCGGCAGTATCAATTGTTAGCGGACGAGGGTTTGCTACCGGATCAGCGCGGCAGATTCGCAAAAGATTTATATTGGCCGGCGCTTAAATCATAGTACTATTGAGCTAATCAGTAGTGCTAAAGTGAAAAGCCACGTGTCCATTCTCATCCGTCCCATTCAAATAACAGATCTGCCCGGCATTGTGGCAATACTGAACCCCTTTATTGAGACCACGGCCACTACCTTCGATACCGACATCTATAGTGCCAAGACCCGACATCCCTGGTTTAGCCAATTTGGCGACACCGGTCGATACCGCTGTTTTGTCGCCGAGAAACTCGACGGCCAACTGGTCGGTTACGCCAACAGCAGCCCCTTGCGTCCTAAGCGGGCCTATGACACCTCCGTTGAGGTCAGCGTTTATCGTTCACCGGACCGCACTGTGGAGGGTCTAGGCAGCCTGCTGTACGCCAAGCTGTTCGAAGCGCTGCGCATGGAGGATATCCATCGAGCGCATGCTGTTATTACACTGCCCAATCTTGCATCCATTGCCCTGCATGAAAAGTTCGGTTTCTACCAGGTCGGCACCTTGCACGAAGCAGGACGTAAGTTTGGTAGCTACCACAGTGTTTTCTGGATGGAGAAGCGCTTGTAACACTAAATGTTCCACGTGGAACATGAGGCAAAAAAAACCCGCCGAGGCGGGTTTTTTCGTACTAATAAGTCACAGACTGACCGGGGCGAAGTTCCCCGTCCAGTGGGACGAATTGGTTAGTAGTCTAGGTTCGCCACCGATAGGGCGTTTGCTTCGATAAAGGCTCTGCGCGGCTCAACATCATCTCCCATTAGGGTGGTAAAAATCTGGTCCGCTGCGATCGCGTCCTCAATGGTCACCTTCAACATACGCCGGGCCTGAGGGTCCATTGTGGTTTCCCACAACTGACCCGGATTCATTTCTCCCAAACCCTTATAACGTTGAATCTGATAACCACGGCGTGCTTCATTCATCAGCCAGGCGATCACCTCTTCAAAGCTGCCAACTTCGCGCTTCTTATCATTGCGCTGAACAAAGGCACCGTCCTCTATGAGACCCTGTAGCGTAGACCCTAGTGCGACGACAGCGGCATACTCCTGACTGTCAAAGAAGGTATAAGACAGGGTGTAGTCGGTATTCAGGCCATGAGCCGTCATCTGAACCTTTGGTAACCAGACGTGCCGCTCCGTGTCTTCAGTCACGAAGATCTGGTAAACAGCCGCTCCGGACGGGGTGTCGACAAAGCGTTCGTTGAGCTCATCGACCCAGGCCGCGACCTGCTCCTGATTGGCGAGCATCTCCAGCGTTAAGGAAGGCATGTATATTAGTTGCTCTAAGATAGGCTTTGGATATACCCGACTCATCTTTTCAATCCGTGCCAGTACGCCTTGATACTGCTTTACTAACGATTCCAATTGCACACCGCCAATACCCGGGGCTGACGGGCTGGTAAATAGGGCAGTGTTTTCCAGTGCCTGGGCCATTAAATAGACTTCAAGCGCCTTCTCATCCTTCAAATAGCTTTCCTGCTTACCGCGCTTGATCTTATACAAGGGTGGCTGGGCAATATAGACATAGCCATTTTCGATCAGTTCAGGCAGTTGGCGAAAGAAAAAGGTTAGCAGAAGGGTCCGAATGTGGGACCCATCGACGTCAGCATCGGTCATGATGATAATGTTGTGGTAACGCAATTTATTGATATTGAACTCTTCGCGCCCAATACCGCAGCCTAAGGCAATAATCAAAGTGCCGACTTCCTGCGATTGCAGCATCTTGTCGAACCGAGCCTTCTCAACGTTTAGAATTTTACCTTTAAGCGGCAAGATGGCCTGGGTACGGCGATCACGACCCTGCTTGGCGGAGCCGCCTGCCGAGTCCCCTTCCACTAAGTACAGCTCTGACAAGGCAGGATCCTTTTCCTGACAATCGGCCAATTTGCCCGGCAAACCGGCAATATCAAGCGCACCTTTGCGGCGAGTCATATCGCGCGCTTTGCGCGCAGCTTCACGCGCGCGCGCCGCATCGATCATCTTACCGACAATGATTTTGGCTTCGTTTGGATGTTCTATCAGGTATTCCGCAAACACCCTAGACATCTCTTGCTCAACCGCTGACTTCACTTCGGACGACACGAGCTTGTCCTTGGTTTGCGAGCTGAACTTAGGGTCGGGCACCTTGACCGAAATAATGGCCGTTAAACCTTCTCGGGCATCATCGCCGCCGGTGGTCACTTTATGTTTCTTAAGGAGATTTTCGGCCTGAATGTAGTTATTCAGAGTACGGGTGAGCGCGGCCCGAAAGCCAGCCAAGTGGGTGCCGCCGTCCCGCTGGGGAATATTATTGGTAAAACAGTAGAGGTTTTCCTGGTAGGTATCATTCCACTGCAGTGCGACTTCAACCACTATTGAGTCTTCAGGTCGCTCATAGGCAAAATGGAAGACATCATTGATGGTGGTTTTATTCTGGTTTAGATAACCAACAAAGGCGCTCAGGCCACCTTCATGATGAAACAATTCTTCATTACCGCTGCGCTCATCCTTTAGGCGAATTGAAACGCCGGAATTAAGGAAACTTAGCTCGCGCAAGCGCTTGGCCAATATATCGAACGAAAACAGGATGTTAGCAAAGGTCAGCTCAGATGGCTTGAAGGTGATGGTGGTGCCATTACCCTCTGCATCGCCGACCACTTTGAGCGGATCTACTGCCACGCCGTGGCGATAGTGCTGCTCGTGCAGCTTACCTTGGCGTCGGATCAATAACTTCAGCTCTGAGGATAAGGCGTTAACAACCGAGACCCCGACACCGTGCAAACCGCCGGACACCTTATAGGAGTTGTCATCGAACTTTCCGCCCGCGTGGAGTACCGTTAGAATCACTTCAGCGGCGGACAAGCCGCCTTCTTCTGGCATCGGTTCAGTTGGAATACCACGGCCGTTATCCTCGACGCTGACCGATTCATTTGGGTGAATAGTAATGGTAATCGCACTACAATGACCCGCTAAAGCTTCATCGATAGAATTATCAACGACTTCAAATACCATGTGATGCAAACCGGTGCCATCGTCGGTATCACCAATGTACATTCCGGGTCTTTTTCTAACGGCATCCAACCCTTTCAGTACTTTAATACTGGAGGAATCGTAATTGTCACTCATGCTGATCTCCAAAATCGGTCGCTTGCCTGATCTGACCCTGTTCCACGTGGAACATACTGATTCGGTCAGGATTTTTCCAAAAAGTCCTTAAGGGTGCGGGGTCAACACAGGTCATAAACACCTGTGTTTGCAATCCCTCCATTAGAGCCCCTAACTTCTGAATATGATGATGATCTAACTCGGAGGGCAAATCATCGATTAAAAAAACGGTCGGCAATGCCTGTTGTTTCTGTAAATAGAGGCTCTGTGCAATCTTTAACGCGCAGACCACCAGCTTTTGCTGGCCCCGCGACAACAGATCGGCCGCGTTGACCTTGCCGATCTTGATGCGCATATCGGCCCGCTGTGGCCCAGATTGGGTATAACCCAATTTGTTATCGCGCGCCCGCTGCTGGTCAAGAATCTCTGGTAAGGGTCGATCCTTATCCCAGCCGCGATAATAATGGATTCGCAACGCTGGCAGCTCAATAAGCTGGTTTAACACGGTATGAAAACAGGGCACGAAACCTTCTAAATAGCCTTTGCGATCCTCGTCGATTCGCTCAGCTGCTGACAGGTACTCGCGCTCCCAAACGTCCAGTTCAGATGGTTTAATTCTACCAGAACGGAGCAAGGAATTCCGATTTTTAAGGCTTTTCTGTAGCTTCTGCCAATCGCTATGAAAGGTTGGGAACTGGTGGAAGACACCCCAATCCAAAAACTGACGGCGATCCCCTGGGTTGCCTTCAAGGAGGGCAAAGCTGTCGGCGTGGATCAGTTGCATGGGCAGCAAATGCACCAACTCGGCCAAGGTTGCCAGCGAGGTGCCATTGAGACGAATCTGGGTCTGACCCTTCTGACTGCGCCGGACCGCCAACCGGCCCACACCGGCCACCGAGGCAGCGATGAGCAGCTCTTCAGACTGGTCACCGACTACGGTACGGGTACGCGATGCCTTAAAGGAGCGTGCCATAGCAAGCAGGTGTATAGACTCGAGTAGAGAGGTCTTACCCGCGCCGTTATCGCCATAAAAAACATTAACACCGGCACTGAACTCGAGTTCGGATGCGTGCAGATTGCGGATTCCGCGCACCGACAGTGTCTCGATGGACACCTAACCTACCGCCGACCTAAAGCCGCATCGGCATAACGACATAGGCCGATGCATCGTCGTCGAAGTCGGTCAGTAAAGCGCTGGAGTTGGCATCGGCGAGAATGAACCGCACCTGGTCGCCATGGATTACATTCATTACATCCAATAGATAACTGACGTTAAAACCCACTTCAAGATCCGGACCGTCGTAATCGACCTCAACGGCGACCTCGGCCTCTTCCTGCTCCGGATTATTCGCCTTAACCACTAGATTGCCCTGGCTCAGGGTCATGCGCACGCCGCGATATTTTTCGTTGGACAGAATCGCTGCGCGACTGAAGATAGACTTGAGCACCTGCCGGTCGCCCACCATCTCTTTATCCCCACCGCGTGGGATCACACGATCGTAATCGGGGAATTTACCGTCAACCAATTTAGTGGTAAAGCTAAAATCGGCGGTGGTGGCACGCAGATGGGTGGCACCGATATAAAGCTGGACCATTTGCTGATCATCGGACAGCAGACGGTTTAACTCCAGTATGCCTTTGCGCGGCACAATCACCTGTTTGCGTTCAGCCACGTTGAGACCCTCAACGTGGCGTGAACTCATGGCCAATCGATGACCGTCGGTCGAGACCGTCCTGACCATCGACTGGTTTAATTCCAGTGACATGCCATTGAGGTAATAACGCACGTCCTGCTGGGCCATAGCAAAGGCTGTGGCCCCGATCAGTTGCGCAAGAACCTTTTGGGGCATTTCAAAATTGTCGCTGCCACTGTCATGCTCGACGCTAGGGAACTCTCCGGCTGACAGGCACGACAGGGTGAATTTACTGCGACCACTGGTCACTAGCACCTTATCATCCTGCTGATGTACGCGGATAATCGCATCATCTGGCAGGGACCGGACTATATCGAGGAATTTTTTCGCCGGTACGGTAATTAGGCCATCCGTTGCAGGCTCCGATAAGGCCACCCGTCCAATCAGTTCTACTTCCAGGTCGGTTCCTGTGAGAGAAAGTTGGCTGCCCTCGACCTCCAACAGGACATTAGACAGAACGGCGAGCGTTTGGCGTTTTTCAACCACGCCACTCACCAGTTGTAGAGGTTTCAGTAGCTGTTCACGTGCCAGAGAAAATTGAATCATGAGGCATTTACCCATCCGGTCATCAGGTGGTCAGAGTTCTAAGGAGATTGCTGTAATCTTCGCGTATGTCTTGGTTTGTTTCACGTAATTCTTTAACTTTACGACAGGCGTGCAACACGGTGGTGTGGTCGCGACCCCCAAAAGCTTCACCAATCTCCGGTAAGCTGTGTTGGGTCAGTTCCTTGGCCAATGCCATAGCAACCTGACGCGGCCGCGCAATGCTGCGACTGCGCCGCTTACTGTGCAAGTCGGAAATTTTTATTTTGAAATATTCTGCCACGGTGCGTTGAATATTGTCCACGCTGACCTGCTTATCTTGCAACGCCAGCAGATCTTTCAACGACTCCTTAACAAAGGCGGCATTGATGGCTGAGCCGGTAAACTGGGAATTGGCAATCACGCGTTTCAGCGCGCCCTCCAGTTCTCGGACATTTGAACGAATGCGTTGGGCGATAAAAAAGGCCGCATCTGCTGGCAATTTGATCTTAGCCTCTTCGGCTTTTTTTAACAGGATAGCAACGCGTGTTTCCAGATCGGGCGGTTCAACTGCCACAGTCAGGCCCCAACCAAAGCGCGATTTGAGTCGATCTTCCAGGCCGTCTATTTCTTTTGGGAACCGATCACAGGTTAGGATGACCTGTTGATTACCTTCTAGCAGCGCGTTAAAGGTATGAAAAAATTCTTCTTGTGAGCGGTCTTTTTTGGCAAAAAACTGAATGTCATCGATCAAAAGCGCATCGAGTGAACGATAGAAGCGTTTAAACTCGGCCATCGCATTAAGTTGCAGGGCCTTAACCATATCCGCTACGAAGCGTTCTGAATGCAAATAGACGACCTTGGCCGCCGGATTCTGTTCGAGGATTTCATTTCCGATGGCTTGCATAAGGTGCGTCTTACCCAAACCCACGCCACCGTAAATAAACAATGGGTTATAGGCACCGCCAACATTTTCAGCAACCTGTTGACTCGCCGCCAAGGCCAGCTGGTTTGACTTGCCTTCAACGAAGGACTTAAAGGTAAAGGACCGATTCAGGTAGCTTTGGACCTTAATTCGACCGCGCTTCGCACCGGTAGTCTGAACTTCAACGGGCTCGTTAGTATTGACCTGCTGTTCAACATCGATCGGCGCTGCCGCTAACTTTGCTGACGCCATCAACAAAGGAGGATGTTCCAGTGCCGGTGTGCTGCTTTTGGCCTCGGGTCGACGGTCGAAGTGCGCCGGTGCGACATTAGCGCGGCCCAACGTCTTAGCCTTTACCGCGATATTGACCACACCCAGTATCCCGTAGGACCCCGCCAGCGCCTCAATGCGTCCGAGATACTTATCCCGCACCCAATTGGCAATAAAGCGGTTTGGAGCAGACAGCAACAGGCCCTCGGTTTCATACGAAACTGATAGAGGTTTCAACCATGTATTGAACTGATGAGACGGCAACTCGCTGCGAAGCTGTTCCAAACATTGCTGCCATAACGCGTCCTGCACGGGCACTCCGATCACACTAAACGGCCGATCATTTTAACTGACCCACCGAGGCGCGGCTACCCTGATTTTGTGCTCATTTTCCAGTTTGACCCCTTTTATTAGTGCCCGTGAGACAACTAAGATCGGCAACTTTAAATCTATCAACTAGACTGGGTCCTAAATGCGCCCAAACCCTTTGCTATGACGCCAATACAACAAAAAATATTGCACCGAATCATCATTGATCCGGTGATTGATAATGGCCGATTGCTCAAGGCCGCCGAACTGATTGTAACGGGACTAATTGAAGGCCTAGGCATCGAGCGAGCCGGTGTCTGGCAATATCAAGGTGACCAGAGAAGCACGCTCAAGGCCTTACTGGTAATCGACCGCCAACAGCAGCAACAGCGGGATACCAGCACCAGCCTCAAACGGGTCCACTACCCAGTCTACTTTCAGGCACTGGACCACCACGAGATTATCGCCGTGAACGACACCCGCCAGGATAACAGGACGGATGAACTGCTAGAACCTTACCTAGTTCCACTTGGGATCGCCTCCCTGCTGGATATTCCACTGCGTATTAAGGCCAATACCTATGGTGTCGTATGCTGTGAGCGGATCGGTCAGGCCGTGCGCTGGACCGACTCAGACCGGATCTATGCTGCCCTGCTAACCGACCAATTTAGCCGATGTATCGCAGCAGCAGAAAAGTTGGACCAGTCCCGAGAATTGCAACGGGTGAACCAACTCCTTAGCGAGCAGTCCAAGCAACTCAAGGTACTCAATCAGGGGATCAATCATTTTAGCCTTATCAATCAAATGGACTCTCAGGGCATCATCACGCAGGTCAACGCGAACTATCTGAAACTCACCGGTTACCTGCCCGAAGAGCTATTAGGCCAACCCCAAACTCAACTTTACAGCCGTATCCACGGCCCCGACTATTTCCAAGTCATCAAACGCCTATTGGACCAGGGCTCTATGTGGCATGGCCGTATCTGTAAAATAAAAAAAAGTGGTCGTCCTTTTTGGGTCGACGCCACTATCACACCGATCCACAATAGCCGAGGTGACCTGGAATCCTATATCGGTTTTTATTATGACATTAGCCAAGCAGTGGAAACAGAGAATCAACTTGACCAGACCGAACGGTTGGCCAAACAGGGCAGTTTCAGGGTTCCCTACCAGGGCGACGTGTGGCACTGCTCTGCTCAGATGCACAGACTTTTGCGCACCGCCCAGAGCGAAACAATCACCTGGACCCATCTAACAGCAGCGCTGCAAGAGCCTGATTATGAACGACTGATCGAAGCCATGTCAGCCCTTACGAGCGAACACACGCACCTCTATCTTCAGCTCAGACGCGCAGGTCCATCCGATACCTGGCTGACGTTCACGGCGCAGCGTTTGGGCCACTGGATTGTTGGCCAATGCCAGGACACCACCGAGGCCGTCCGCCAGCAACGAAGCTTGCAGACCACCATTGGACTGCAAAAGGCCATTTTTGATTCAGCCGATCTGAGTATTATCGCGACCTCACCGAGCGGAGTTATCACCCATTTTAATAAGACCGCCGAAGCCCTGCTAGGTTATCGGGCGGAAGAACTGATCAATATTGAAAACCCATTTCTATTTCACGACGTGACGGAAGTAGGTGACTACGCTGACTTCTTGTCCGCCGAGTTAACTATTCCATTGGCACCTGGGTTTGAGGTCTTAACGGTTAAACCCGACAGAGGGCTCAGCGAAGAACAGGAATGGACCTATATCGCCAAAGATGGTTCCACCATTCCGGTCTCCGTGGCCATCACGCCGATCATTGATGCACAGGGTGCTAATGGCGGTTACGCAGTCATAGCACGCGATAACAGCCGTTTAAATCGAATTGAGCAACATTCCTCCCAACTCGCTTCCATTTTGGCAACAGCGGGAGAGTTGGCGAGCTTTGGTGGCTTTCTATATAACATAGAACAGGACCAAATATTCATTACCAACGAGGCCTTCCGCACCACTGTCATCAGGCGACCGAGCCAGGTGCTCAGTCTGGCTCAAGCCATTGATCTTTTTATCGTTGACGATCAGCAGCAGTTGTCGGTCACCTTCGAGCGCGCCATAGCGGCCAATCAAGCCTTCGACATAGAAGCACGGCTAAAAAATCCCAACGGACAACCCTATTGGATGCGCATTGCGGGCCGAATCCAGATAGATAAACAGAAACACCGAACCCTACTGGGCTTCGTCCAGGACATCAACGAGCACAAAAAGCTTGAGCGCCGGTTGTCTCAATTGGCCATGACCGACCAGCTGACCGGGTTGGCAAACCGCCGGGCCCTATTGCAGTCTTTGGAATCTGAATGGCGGCGCCATGCCCGCTACCAAACCAACGTCAGCATATTGGCCCTTGATATAGACCACTTCAAACTGGTCAACGATACCTGGGGCCACGATATAGGGGACCTAGTACTGGTCGAGTTTGCCAGTCGCATCCAGAGCCAAATGCGCGCTTCGGACATTTTCGGACGAATGGGCGGCGAGGAATTTTTGGTTATCGCAGCCAACACCTCAGAGCAGGATGCCATGGCCTTGGCTGAGAAAATCCGCAACACTATTGCGCAGCAGGCCTTTAGCTTCCAAACGCTCGAACAGACAGAGCCCCTGGTGATCAAAATTACAGTGAGCATCGGGGGGGCGGGACTGACCCCTAGCCTAGAATCCCTCGACCAGTGGTTGGTTTCAGCCGATAAGGCACTCTACTGCGCAAAAGACTCCGGCCGTAACACGCTCGTGTCCTATCAGCAGCTCTTCTATAGCGATCAATAACAACAAATTCCTTAAAACAAAGCTGTGGAAAACCAGGGGTATAAGCCTGTGCTTAACTCTGTGGATAACAAAACGAATATCCGCCTGTGGATAACCACCCCTTTTATGCACAGGATAAGGACCCGCTGTGCCCAAGCTATTCAATCGCACAACACCCACTTATTATTTCTATAACGTGTTGTTTTAAAAGACTTTTATTCGTTTAACCCCAGAAATGCCTCGCACCAATAAGTAACAACAAATAACAATAAGAATATATATATATAAGATTAATTAACTTAACTAATCTTGTTCAACAAGTTCAAAGAACTAAAATCATCAAACAATGGAATCTACTCTCGCTAAACAAATCCAGCTGTTTAAAAAAACACCGTTGATTTGAGTGACGAAAATCATTAGAATCGCCCATCCAAATTTCAGGTCATTAGCCGGGTGTATTTTCGTCTGATGACACCAAACCCATGTTGCACACTTGCTGTTGCAACTGAAGAGAGACCGGAACATGAAACGTACATTTCAACCAAGCAATCTGAAGCGCGCACGCAGTCACGGTTTCCGTGCTCGCATGGCAACCAAAAACGGCCGTAAATTAATTGGCCGTCGTCGTGCTCGCGGTCGTGCTTTGCTGAGCGCCTAAGTTCTGCTTCTTGCTCAGACAGAGGCACCCAAATCGTTCGGATATCCGCGGCGACTTCGGCTGCTAACGGCGAAAGATTTCCGAACGGTATTTGATCAGGTCGACGTTAAGGCGCCAGCCGACCTGTTTTTGCTACTGGCCCGCTTTAATTCGCAAGAGCAACCGCGTCTAGGTTTTATTATTTCTAAAAAGAATATAAAACGGGCGGTTGAACGAAATCGAATCAAGCGTATCGCTCGTGACTATCTGCGTTTGCATCAGCATGAGCTGCCCAATCTCGATATTGTTTTTATGGGCCGGAAAGGCCTTGATAAGAGCACCAATGAAGAGATTTACCAGTTGTTGAATAAGCAGTTTACCAAGCTGAAAAAACGCGCCAGCGCCTGCTAGAGCCATAAAACTCTCCTGATAAACCTACTTTGATCACTGCTTTATCGAATAGAACTGGCATCTCGGGTCGCTGACAGGTAATATTTCGGCGTTTTTTCCTGCATAAAACGGTTCAAACAAATTTTGGCCCGTTATCCAATCTAACTGGAACCGATCTATTATGGATGTACGTCGAATTACCTTGATTGCAGGTCTCGCAATTGTTTCCTATATTATGATTTTGACTTGGTCGAAAGATTATTCTTCCACCAAGCCGGTCGTCAGTGAAACCTCGAGAGCAGTTAGTGCCGAAACGCCAACCTTAGGTGCTAGCGATGTGCCCGCGGGCAACCCCGACACACAAACAGCACAAGCAGATAGTCGCGTAGCCAGCCTACCGGTCACCGCTGGCAACCAGGTCAAGGTGTTTACCGATACCCTCAATGTGATCATCGACCTGAACGGAGGCGATGTGGTGCTAGCGGCATTGCCGCAGTATCCCTCGAGCCTGGAAACCCCTGACACCCCCTTTAAAATGCTGGAAACCAGCGAGCGCAGCTATATCGCCCAGAGTGGCCTGGTGGGTGAAGACGGTATTGATAAGAACAACCGAGCCTTGTACAGCGCCACACAGGACCGCTTTGATCTGCGCGGCGGGCAAATGGAGGTACGCTTAACCCACATCGCAGATTCTGGCCTGAAGGTTGAAAAGATTTTTACCTTCACGCAGGGCAGTTATCTGATTGGCATGCGGTTTGAGCTCACCAATAATGGCTCGCGTACTCTGACCACTAATATGTTTGCGCAATTGCGTCGCGACAGCTCGGACGACCCAAGCAGCGTAGGCGGCGTGGGTATGAAATCCTTTGTGGGTAGCACCTTCTCGACCTCGGAATCTGCCTATGAAAAGGTGTCCTTTAAAGATCTAGAGAAAGAAAAATACACCAGCAGCAGTACCGGTGGCTGGGTCGCCATTATCCAGCACTATTTTCTCTCTGCCTGGGTGCCCGCGGTCAACGACAATAATAGTTTCTACGGTGAGAAGGGCACTAATGGCCTGTACTACGCTGGCTTTAAGGCACCCACCCTGGTGATAGCACCGGGCGAGACGGCGCAGACTAGCGCTGGCCTTTATGTCGGGCCAAAAGATCAGGACGCGCTCACAGCGGTCGCTAAAAATCTGGAAAAAACAGTCGATTATGGCTGGTTATGGTGGATCGCTCAGCCCATCTTTAAGTTGATGCAATTCATCCAAGGTGTGGTCGGTAACTGGGGTTGGTCCATCGTACTGATGACCTTGCTGCTGAAATTAATGCTTTACCCGCTGACCTCGGCTTCCTACCGGTCAATGGCCAAGATGCGCAAGTTTACGCCCAAAATTCAAGAGCTGCGTGAACTCTACGGTGACGATCGGGCGCGCATGAGTCAGGAAACGATGAAGCTTTATCAGAAAGAGAAGCTGAATCCGCTCGGCGGCTGTCTGCCCATGTTGGTGCAGATGCCGGTCTTTATCGCGCTCTACTGGGTCTTGATGGAATCGGTTGAATTGCGTCAATCACCCTTTATGTTCTGGATTGTTGATTTATCGATTAAGGACCCCTTCTTCGTCTTACCGCTGTTAATGGGCGGATCGATGTTTGTCCAGATGCAGATGCAGCAGCAGCCTTCGATGGATCCAATGCAGGCCAAGATTATGAAGTTTATGCCGGTGATGTTTACCTTCATGTTTTTGTGGTTCCCGGCCGGTCTGACCCTGTACTGGTTTATTAACAACCTGTCGACCATCGGTCAGCAATATATGGTGAATAAAAGTGTTGAACGTGCGGATGCCAAACTCCTTGAGGACAAACTCATCCAGAAAAAGTAAGCCTTATTGAACTGGCTCTATGAGCCGGTTTTATCCTGGTAAAGGCAGAGCTCGCTCTGCCTTTTTCTATTCTGGTGGGTTAATCTGCTTACCTATCATCGAAGCGCAAGACCGAGGTCAGCTCTATGTATCATTCGAATGAGACCATCGTTGCCGTCGCCACACCGCCTGGGCGGGGCGGTGTCGGTATCATTCGTATTTCCGGTGGCCAAGCCGCAGACCTGGCCAAGCGTGTCTTGCAGATCGATCCTAAGCCTCGCTATGCGCACTATGGTTCGTTCTATGACGATCAACAACAGGTTATCGACAGTGGGATCGCGTTGTTCTTTCCGGGGCCTAATTCCTTTACCGGAGAAGATGTGCTGGAACTGCAGGGTCATGGTGGTCCGGTAATCCTGGAACTGCTGCTAGAGCAGTTAGTACGTCACGGCTGCCGACTAGCGCGCCCCGGAGAGTTCTCTGAGCGGGCCTTCCTGAATGATAAGATTGACCTGACCCAGGCTGAAGCCATTGCCGATCTGATCGATGCGAGCTCGCGCGAGGCCGCTCGTTCGGCCGTTCGCTCGTTACAGGGTGATTTTTCCAACGCCGTTCATCACCTAGTCGAACAGCTGATCCAATTGCGTATCTATGTTGAGGCCGCGATAGATTTTCCCGAAGAAGAGATCGATTTTCTCTCCGATGGCAAGGTTGAGGGTGACTTACGCGGCATCATGGCCCAGCTAGCGACCGTCGTGGCCACAGCCAATCAGGGCAGCCTGATGCGTGAAGGCATGACCGTAGTGCTGGCCGGTCGACCGAATGCCGGAAAATCTAGCCTATTAAACGCTCTAGCGGGCCACGACCGGGCCATTGTCACCGAAGTTGCCGGTACCACCCGTGATGTCCTCAAGGAACCGATCCACCTGGATGGCATGCCACTGCACATTATCGATACGGCCGGACTGCGCGACACGCCCGATGCAATAGAACGCATCGGCGTGGCGCGTGCTTGGACCGAAATCGACAATGCAGATCGGATTCTGCTGCTGGTTGATGCCAGTGAAACGGATGGCACCGAGCCAGAGCAAATTTGGCCAGATCTGATGCATCGCTTGGTTGATCGGCAGAATATTACCGTGGTGCGCAATAAGATCGATAAAACCGGCGAGACCGCGGGTTTTATCCAGGCAGAACCGCCGGTCTTGCGTCTGTCTGTGCAACAGGGCGAAGGCATCGAGGCATTACGCGATCATTTAAAACAGCTGATGGGCTTTACCGGCAACCACGAGTCGGGCTTTATGGCCCGGCGGCGCCATTTGGATGCCCTGGCGATTGCCGAAGCAGCGCTCAACTCCGGGCTGGCCCAACTGCTTGGGCCGGCCGCGGGTGAGCTGCTTGCCGAGGATTTACGCTGTGCGCAGAACGCACTCAACGAGATTACCGGTGAATTCAGTCCCGACGACTTGCTGGGACGAATCTTCAGCAGCTTTTGTATCGGAAAATGACCCTGGCGGGCCAAGCTACTGTGCTGGGTTATTAGACTACTTTGCCCGGAAATCTTTGTGACAGGCTGAGCAGGCATCACCGACATCGGAAAAGGCTGCTTTCATCTGGTCTAAGCCCATACCGGCAACTGCGTCCAAGGCAACGCTCGCCTTGCCCAGGTCAGCCAAATAAGTGCCAGCCTTAGGCCAGGTGCTCCACAGCTCAGCCTTAGTCTTGGTGTCATTACCTTCGACACCCATCTCAGAACCGGGCACCCAGACCGAGCCCATATTCATCTGCGAGGCCAATTTCAGGTTCATCGCCGCCGTCTGGGCCAGTTCGGCATCATAGGGCACCTTACCGCGGGCCATACCCGCCAAGAGACCATTGTTGTAGGCCAATACCTGCATAAAAGATTGTCGAGCCTTGATTTCACGATCAAAATCACCGGCCAGGGCGGTGGTGATGAGGGCTGCACTGATGCACAGAAAAATAGCTTTTTTTATTATCATGGTTGATCACTCTCTCTGGTTGAAGGGGTAAAGACAGCTTTTTTGACTGAAGTTGTTTCAGTTTAGTGGTAATTGTAGGGATAACAATTCTATATATCTGCAGGAGGTCTGTGCGTTAAAGCACAGTGAGCATGAAGGATATCGACTGGACCGAAATTCAATCCATCATATGCGTCGCTAAGCTGGGCTCATTATCGGCTGCAGCCCGGGATTTGTCGGTCAGTCATTCGACGATACTGCGCCGTATTCAATCCTTTGAGCATAAACACCGCTTACAGGTCTTTGTCCGCGAGCAACAGGGCTACCAGTTGTCGCGCCACGGTCGGGCCCTGCTGCAAGACTTTGATCAGATCGATCGCTTTATGCAGGGGCTGCAGCGTCGAGTGACCGACTACGATGCCCACCTACAGGGACAATTGACTCTAACCACGACGGAAAATTTATTCGGCACCTTCGTTAAAAAGCCCTTGCTGGAATTTGCCAAGGTGTTTCCCAGTATAGAACTGGAATTGATGATTTCCAATCAACTAGTCAATATGGACCAGCTAGAGGCCGATGTGGCCGTGCGACCGATGGCCGAACTGCCACCCGGTTATTTTGGTTTTCCGCTCTTCGAGCTGGTCTTTTGGGTTTATGCTCCAGGCGATCATAGAGCCGAAGCAAACGAACAGGATTACTTCGACTATCCGGACTGGGTCGGTTTCAGCGGCCAACTGGCGTCTGCGCGGGTGGGTCAAATATTGACTGAACGGCTGCAAGCCAAACCGGTCCTGAGGGCTGATACCTTTGATGGTGTGGCGGCAGCAGCCCAAGCAGGCCTGGGACGGGCACTGTTGCCGTCCTTTATGGGCGATGCACTGCCGGGTCTGATTAGACTGAAGTCGAACGAGCCAATATTCACCACTCGTGTTTTCGTGTTGGCGCCGGACGACCTCAAGGTATCGCGTCGGGTCAATGCGTTACTCAATTACCTCAATGTATATTTTCAACACTGAAAACCGGCAACTGTTCGGGTCAATCTGGCTCGGCGACTGCACCGGTAAGATGGCCGTGCAAAATCAGCTCGCGAATATCAGACCAGACCTCGTCGGCATTGGTTTCATTAGTAATCTCATGGCGTGCACCTGGATAGAGTTTAAAGGTTACCGGGGGTCGATCGGCGCGGCGCAGCTGTTCGGCGAAGCGCAGAATGCCTTTGCCGAACTCACCCAGCGCATCCGCACTGCCCGACAAGAGATGAATCGGTACCGTTGCGGGCAATTTTGCCGGTTTCAGGGTGAGCATGCCACCAAGGAGATCCTGCCACAGAGCCAATGAACAGGGGAAGCCGCAATAGGGATCGTCGACATAAGCATCGACCTGCTCAGTGTCTCGACTGAGCCAATCGCTGGCGGTACGGGTGGGCCGAAAACGCCGATTAAACTGACCGAAACTGAGGAAGTCGACCAGGGCGCTCGATGCCCGTCGTCCCTTTATGGCGATCAGCACTGCGATTAGTAAACGCGACAGCTGTACCTTGGGCCGATCAATGCGGTTGGTTGCACTAAAAATGACCTGGTTCAAAGTATGGCCATAGGCCTGTAGATAACCTCGCCCAATAAAGGACCCCATGCTTTGACCAAGTAGGGTGACAGGACAATCGGGCAGTTGCTCTTTGGCGAACCCGACGGCCTGATGCAGGTCATCGATTACCCGCGACCAGCCCCGATAATCGGCAAAATAGCCGAGCTCAGAGTCCGCGCAATCCATACCATGACCCCGATGATTTAGGGCTATGACGGCTATATCGGCATTGTTTAGCCATTCTGCTAGGGGCGTATAGCGTTCACAATATTCGGCCATGCCATGGACAATGACCAGTACGTGACGGGCCGTACGTGGACGCCAGAAGCGGATCGGAATTTGATGGCCATCGGGGGCCGAGAGAAACTCTTCAACATACTGCATAGGTTACCTGCCGTTAAGGTTTAAATAAGTTATCCACACTCGTCCACAGCTTATTCAGTTTTATTCCGTGGTTATTCTACTGGTTATCAACAGGCTTTGTCGTTTTTGGCAGCTCGATTCGATGGGCCTGTTGATCGACCTTGGCCTTTAGATAGCCAGCGTTATACTGATTGACGTAAACACCCGTATCCACTCGTTCACTGACCTCTATTCCGGCAGCGACCAATTCATCCGTCTTGTGTGGGTTATTGGTGAGCAGGCGAATGCGCAGTAGACCCAGCGCCTTGAGCATATCGACGGCTGGCCGGAAGTCGCGCTGGTCGTGCGCGAAACCGAGCATTGCATTGGCCTCATAGGTATCTGCACCCTTATCTTGCAGGTCATAGGCATCGAGTTTGTTATATAGCCCGATCCCGCGACCTTCCTGGCGCAAGTAGAGCAGTACGCCGCCCTGTGCGGCCATCAGCCGCTGGGCCTCGTGTAATTGTTCACCGCAATCGCAGCGCTGGGAACCAAATACATCGCCAGTCAAACATTCCGAATGGATGCGCACCAGTGGCGATGCCTGTTTTTCCGGCGCACCGTAAATAATGGCAATGTGTTCTTTGCCGTCGGTAAAGCCTGAAAAGCTGACAAAGCGGGTGGCAGTGGCTTTATCAGTAAGGGGTATCGGCACAGTTGTGCGTAGAGTGACGGGCATGAAAAGTCCAAAATTGGCAGAGATAAGTATATAAGTGCAACTTTAGTTTATTAAAGCCTGAACTTCTTCTCATTATTTGTTTAAATTAACCAGCAGCAAACGAATCCCAAGGAGCGACGATGGCAAATTTTGCAATAATTGGTGCCGGTCTGGCAGGAATTAGCCTGGCGTATCAGCTCAAACTGGCTGGACATGCCTGTTCCGTGTTTGAAAAAAGTCGTGGTTTGGGCGGGCGATTAGCGACCCGCCGACTGGAACATTGGCAGGCCGATCATGGCGCCCAGTACTTTACCGCGACTTCACCAGCCTTTAGCGCTGAAGTCGGCCGCTGGCTTGACAACGGCTGGGTAAAACCCTGGAGCGTGACGCCCTGGCTATTGACGCGCGAACAGCTCAGTCCGTCGCCGGACCAACAAGAGCGCTTTGTCGGCACACCCAATATGAATGCAATGGTACATGGGCTGGCGAGCGGCACTGCGCTGTATATGAAAACCCGGATCGACCGGCTCGAGGCCGATGGTGAGCAATGGCGTTTGTGGGATGAACATGGCGAACACTATGGTAATTTCGACGCAGTAATTCTGACCGCCCCCATGGCACAATCGCAGGCATTACTGCCGACTGAGGTTATCAATGCCGCGTTAATTGGCAGCCCAGCTATGACACCCACCTGGTCGATGGCGCTTGCGTTCGAACAGCCAACGGCAATCGAGGCCGATGTGGTCTTTGTCAAAGATGGTATTGTCAGCTGGGCCGCGCGCGATACAGCGAAACCCGGGCGGCCACAACAGTATGAAACCTGGGTGCTGCATTTTAGCCCGCAATGGTCTGCCAATCACCTCGACGCGTCTGCGGAATTACTGCAACAGCAGGTGTTGGAAGTTTTGCAACGCCTGTCGAAGGCCGCGCTGCCCGAGATACATCAATCGTTCAGTCACCGTTGGCTATATGCCCGTGCCGCCACGGCGGAACCCCTGCGCCAATGGCACGCGGCCAGTCGTATTGGCCTGGCCGGTGACTGGACTCAAGGCAATCGCATTGAAGATGCCTGGATCAGTGCCAATAACCTGGCTGCAATACTGCTCAAGGCATATTCCTAAGCTCACTGGACCGGGACCTGCACCGGGTCCGCTGGGCTTGAATTTGGCCATGCCGGGTATTAAATGAGCGTCTAGGCCTTGAAGAACGCCGATCTGGCGCCACTGCTAAAGTACCTGGCGCAAGATCTATTGCGCCTGAATCTATTAAGGTACGCCTGAATTTATTAAGTAGTAGTGAGATATTCAAGATGAAGATTGAAATTGTGTCCGATGTCATGTGCCCCTGGTGTGTGATCGGTTATAAAAATCTATCACAGGCGCTGGCCGGGCTGGCACCGGAGTTGCGTGCCGAGATCAGTTGGCAGCCGTTCGAACTGAATCCGCAAATGCCCATAGCCGGACAAGATATGCGTGAGCATTTGGTCGAGAAGTACGGCATGACCGTTGAGCAGAGCAATAGTAACCGGGAGCATATGAGCGAATTGGGTACTAAGGCGGGTTTTAGCTTCAATTTTGCCGACGACGGTATAATGATCAACAGCTTTGATTGTCACCGATTATTAGCCTGGGCTAAGGAGCAGGGCAAGCAAAGCGAATTACAGATGGCCTTGTTTACCGCCCATTTTACTGATAATCAGCGGCTCAACGACCGGGATACCCTATTGGATCTGGTGGTTCAGGTTGGCCTGGCACGAGATCGCGGCGCCGAAATCCTCGCCGGTGATGACTATCGGGAATTGGTGCGCAGTGAACAACAACGTATGCACCAGCTGGGTATCTCATCGGTTCCGACCTTTATCATTAATGACCAATACAGTATCAGCGGTGGCCAACCGACTGATGTTTTTCGTCAGGCCCTGCAAAAAATTCAGGCCGAAACGGCCGGTGCCTGAGCGCAGGCGCAGAGCCCTGTGCTACACTGCGCGCTTTTTACCCCCCTCCACTAAGGAATACAAACACTATGTCTAACTATGATACGCCGGAATTACGCGTCAGCTACGGTATCGGTCGCCAAATGGGTAGCCAACTTTTAGAGCAACCGTTCGACGGTCTGGATATTACCGCAGTCACGCAAGGCGTGTTGGAAGCCTTCAACCAGGTCGCGGATCCGGTGAGCAGCATCGATATGCAAAATGCTTATGATGTCATTCGTGAGCGTTTAACCGCTGCTCAGGCCGAAAAAGAACAGGCCTTAGCCGGTGACGGTGAAGTGTTTTTGACTGAAAATAGCTTGCGCAGTGAAGTAACGGTCACCGAATCGGGCCTGCAGTACGAAGTGATTAGTGCCGGTGAGGCGAGTGGTATGAAGCCGGTGTCGACCTCCACAGTGAAGGTTCACTATCACGGAATGTTGATCAATGGTGAGGTGTTCGATAGTTCGGTACAGCGCGGCCAGCCAATTGAGCTTGCTGTTAATGGTGTGATTGCCGGTTGGACCGAAGCGCTGCAACTGATGGTCCCGGGTGATAAGTGGAAGCTGTGTATACCCCATCAGCTAGGCTATGGCGCTCAAGGTGCCGGCGGTGCGATCGGGCCGTACCAGGCTCTGGTTTTTGAAGTGGAATTGATCGCTATTGTCTGATCAGTGTTAGTCGGAAGCCGCCGTGGCGGCAACCGACGCATCGGAAAATAATATGGCACAGAACAAAAAAACCGGTCTGGACGCGCTGTTCAGCTCGAGTGCGCGCGTCTACAGTACCGAAAGCGGTAAGATCTGCCCAAGCTGCGATCAGCCTATCGCCGAGTGCTGTTGTCGCGCGCAGAGCCGGCCCGAAGGCGACGGTATAGTGCGCCTGCATCGGGAAACCAAGGGCCGAAAGGGCAAGGGCGTGACGCTGATCAAGGGTGTACTCGCGACGCCGACCGAATTGAAAGCATTGGCCAAAGAACTCAAGGCCAGATGCGGTACCGGTGGCACCGTTAAAGATGGGGTCATCGAAATACAGGGCGATTTCCGGGATCTGCTTCTGGAGACGCTGAAGAGTAAGGGTTACCAGGTTAAAAAATCGGGTGGATAAGCGCATGGATAAACAAACTCAGATCGAAATTGAAGCTGCTGCATTTCGCCGTCTAGTTGCCCATCTGGACGAGAATAGGGCGGTACAGAATATTGACCTGATGAACCTGGCCGGTTTCTGCCGGAATTGTTTGGCCAACTGGTATGGTGCTGCAGCGCAAGAGCGCGGAGTTGAACTCGATAAGGCGGCTGCTCGGGAACATATTTACGGCATGCCCTACGCTGAATGGAAAGCCCTGCATCAGGTACCAAGCCAAGGCGCTGGGTCAGAGCCTGCAGACCGGTTGGAGGATCGTCGATGAGCGAGCCTTGGGCCAAGAGTGTTACTTATCGGGTGGCGCTCGATGATTTGACCGCACGCTTCGCCGAACTGAAGCAACAGGATCGCATTGCCCGCAGCGAATTGATGCCCACTATCGAATCGATTGACGGCTATCTCTTCGCCATCAACAGCGTGCCGGCCAAGGTATCACCCAGCGAATGGCTCGGCGATCTATTGCCACTGATTCAACTGGCGGGTGAAGCACCGGCGTCGGCGGTGAATCTACTGATCTCCTATCAAGTTCATAGCCTGTCGCGGATGGCGCAACACCTGTATGCCGTACCGCTGGAGAGCGACCCCTTGGCGGCGCTAAAACCGGCCAGTGCCCTGAATAGTTTCAGTCACGGCTTTGAAGTCGGTTACCGGCGCATCGAAACGGTGTGGTCGGCATCGATCCCGGAGGAACTGCGCGGTGAATTAACGTCACAGGTTTTTGCGTTGAAGTTTTTTGCCAGTACCGAAAATGCTCGACTCTACCTTTCGGCGCGTAAGTCGCCCATGCGGCCCGATCAGTTGGCCGAGCAGGTGCTGAAAAATCTGCCTAAGGCCGCGGATTTACACGTACGTTTGGGCATGGCATTAGCGGCAGAGCGCGGCACAGCCCACTAAACTAGATGAATGGTCGCTGGCCTAGAAGCGTAAATAGAAGCCCATTGTTGCCTTAAGTGACAGCACGTCACCGGGAAAGTTGAACTCGCGCCAGAGCTCTTCGAGCGCAGTTGGGTCCTGGTAGAGCAGTGTCGCGTCGAACACGAACTTTTCGCTCACCCTGACCCAACCGACGCCCATCTGAATGCCACCAAAGGGCAAGAAACTATTGTCTGGATAGTTTAAACGCTGGGCGGCATAGCCGGCCTGAAAAAACAGATGATTACCCACCCGTGCCAAACCATTGCCGAGTTTTATACCCAGATCCCAGCCACTGACGCCAAACTCGGCGTCACCGGTCAGGTGACGGCTATAGCCATAACTGCCGCGTAGCGCGATCGAATTTAAAGCCCACTCAACTGTCACGGCCGGACCGGCAAAACGATTGGCCGGGCCATCGTCCCAGAGCCATGTGCTCGCGGCCAGTTGCCCACCGATCAGTAGATGACTTTGTTTGGCGGCTGCGAGCGCACCATGGCAGTGATACTGACGCGTATCCGGATCGCGATGGCAATCGTATCGATCCACTGCACCCGGTGACGCAAACACAGGCACAGCAGTCAAACAACCGATCGCCAGGCAAGCAAGCTTCATCGGTTAGCCGGTACGCAAAGCGTTACTGATAGCAGCAACCTAAAAGCGCCAACCCAAGGCTACACGGATATCGAAATTTACTACGTCGGTGGGATCACCCTGCTGATCGGCCAAAAAGTCGTTTACCGCGGCCGGATCGCGATAGGTGCCGATCACATCGAACACTAGAGTCTGGGTATTGGCACCAAAACCGGCCCCGACATAATAGCCAGCGAGAGTCGCATCATTGCTTGCGTCGCCGCTGTCGGTGAGCTCGGCACGGGACCAACCGGCTGTGGCATAGACCTTGGAACCCAGGCGACCGACGCCGGGACCGACCTTCAGCCCGGCCTCCCAGCCCTGTTGCGCAACAGAGTTGTCGAAATCGACACTGCTGCCATCATTATTGACCATCGGTAGATAAAAATAGCTTCCGGTTAGGGCCAGCCAGCGATAGCTGTATTCGGCGTTCACCGCTGCCCCGGCAAAGAGAATCAATTCGTCGCCACCGATTGACCAGCCTTGTGCTCGAGCATCGAGACCGACTATAAGGCCACCCAATTTCGCCAGATCGGTAGCACCGTGACAATGATACTGGCCGGTTTCGCCGTGGTCGTGACATTCATACTTGTCCAACACACCGACATCGGCCGACGCGAAGCTGACCAGGCCGGAAGCGGCCACTATTGCTAAGCTAACTCTACTTGCATGAAACATTATGGCTCTCCATTGGGTTGTGCTCAGGCAGGTTAGCGCAGCTGTTCTGCCGTATACAGGGTACATCTATTCAGTGTAACACAGCCGTATGAAATGCAACTTTGAACCCGGTCTGAATTTTTACAAAAAAGATTCTCGACCGTTCAAACTCGCGGCTCTATGCTGCGACCCTAAAATCAACCGCGGCGAGATCGTCTGGCGCCTCTGACCTAAGGAACTGCATGCTCAACTTCACTTTACTGGCGGCCTTTATACCGACCTTTTTGTTTGTGTCCTTTACGCCCGGTATGTGTATGACCCTGGCCATGACGCTGGGCATTACCATCGGGGTCAAACGCACCCTGTGGATGATGCTCGGTGAACTGATCGGAGTCGGTCTAATTGCCGCTGCCGCCGTGCTGGGTGTCGCCGCCCTGCTGTTAGCGGCGCCTTGGGTGTTCACCGCCTTTCGCTGGTTGGGTGGGGCTTATCTGGTTTGGTTAGGGGTGCAGATGTGGCGCTCCAAGGGCAAGATGGCGATCCCGACTGATGTCCTGGCCACTGGGCCGGCCATCAGCCGTCGGGCGCTCTTTAGTCAGGGTTTCTTGACCGCCATTGCCAATCCCAAGGGCTGGGCCTTCTTTATGGTTCTGTTGCCGCCCTTTATCGACCAGTCTTTGGCCATGGCACCACAACTGAGCATGCTGATTGCGCTGATTCTGCTGATCGAATTGTGTGCCCTGTTAACCTATGCGTTAGGGGGCTCCGCCCTGAATAGGTTGCTGCAAAAATCGTCTAATGTGCGCCTTTTGAATCGTATTGCCGGCAGTCTGATGTTGGCGGTGGGCTGTTGGCTGGCCTTAGGTTAATCGACCCCTTTGCTGGAAATCTCCTCCGGCGAGCACCTTATGGTGTATTCTGACCGTTCATCCCCAGCCACCTAAGCTGATTATGGAAATATTTTCGTATCCGCTGATTGCCGCCTTCGTCGGCAATCTGGCGGCACAAGCGGCCAAAGCTATTATTCAAGGCATTGCCAATAAGAGCATCAGCCCGAAGGTGATCTTTGCCTCCGGCGGGATGCCCAGCAGCCATTCTTCAACGGTCGCCGCCCTGGCCATCGCCATTGGCCTGCAGGACGGATTTGGCTCCAGCGTTTTTGCCCTATCACTGGTCTTTACCGGCGTGGTGGCCTATGACGCCATGGGCGTGCGCCTGGCTGCCGGCCGTCATGCGGCCGCACTCAATATATTAGTCGAAGAGTTTATGCACCTGCGCGAACTGGCCCGAGGCGATCATCCGCAACGGGCTAAGCTGGTGATCCGTCGCTTTCATGAGCGCATCGGCCACAGCGTTGGTGAGGTCGCCGCCGGTTTGGCCTTCGGCGCACTGATCGCCTTAGGCATAGCCCACCTAGGCTAAGCCATCCCAGCGGCTGTCGCTGATCAGATTGATCAAACGCAGCCGCAGGTGGTCGCGCACCATTTGGATGCGCTTGGGCAGATCACCCTGACTGGACCAGAGTAACCACAGCTGAGTTGGCTCGACCTGCCAATCGGGCAGTACCCTTAATAGCCGCCCCTCAATTAGAGATTCCTGCGCCACAGCGGTCAACAGACGGGCAATGCCCAGGCCCTGTTCCGAGGCGATGCGTTGTGCTTGAGAACTGGGCGAATGCCAACAGGATTTTGGCGCTACCACCTGAATTTCCTGGCCGCGGGTCAGTTCCCAAGTCTTTGGCGTGCCGGTGATCGTGCGAAACTGTTCAAGATCCTTTGGGGTTTGCGGAAAGCCATTGAGATTGACAAACTTTGGGCTGGCACAGAGCACATGCTGGATCTCACCCAGGTGAGCCGAGGCCACCTGATGGCCCGGCTCCTTGCCGATGCGCAGGACCAGATCGACCGGATCCCGATTGAGATCAATCAGGCTGCTGGAGTAGTTCAGGCGTACCGTGAGCTCCGGATGTTCGCTGACGACCTCCGCCAGCGCCTTGGACAAAAAAGTCTCGCCAAAGACTCCGCCTACCGAATTGATGCGCACCGGTCCGGATAGCCGAGTCGACATCAGTTTTAGGCTCGCCTCGGCTTGCTCCAGATGTTGGATGCCTTGCCGGCAGCCGGAGCGGAATTGTTCGCCTTCTGGTGTCAGGGTCAGCGAGCGGGTGGTGCGGTGCATTAACATCACCCCCAGCCGATCTTCCAGTCGGCTGATCAATTGACTGATCCGGCTACGCGACAGACTCAAGTGATCGGCCGCCTTGGTAAAGCTCCCCAAATCGGCAATGGCCAAAAAGGCCTGAATTTCTGATAGGTGGTCCATTGTTTAATATTTCTAATCAAATGGGTTAATAAATGGCGGATTATCTTTCATTGTAAACCAATTAAACTCGCGCATCGAAACATATTCACGGAGCATATTGCTATGGTAAAACAACGACCTCTCGGAAATAGCGGTCTGATGACCTCAGAAATTGGCTTGGGTTGTTGGCAGCTGGGCGGTGATTGGGGTCCCGTTTCAGACGCTCAGGTGAGCTCGATTTTGAGTGCCGCCGATGCCGCTGGCGTGACCTTCTGGGATACCGCAGATGTTTACGGCGGTGGCGTCAGCGAGCAGCTAATCGGCGACTATGCCCAGTCCGAACCGAACCCGAATCGGGTCATTGTCACCAAGGCGGGCCGTACCGCCGAACTGTATCAGCAGGGCTATACGCAAGAAAAATTGCGCGCGGCGATCAACGCCTCGCGTGCGCGCCTTCAGGTCGATACCTTGGCCATGGTGCAGTTGCACTGTATCCCCTTTGCCGAGCTGCAGCGCGGTGATGTCTTTCGCTGGCTTGAGGCTTTTAAGCAGGAAGGGTTGATAGCTCATTACGGGGCCAGCGTGGAAACCATTGAGGAAGCACTGTTTTGCTTGAACGAAACCGGGGTCGCCTCCCTACAGCTGATCTTTAACCTATTACGCCAGGATATGGCGGCGCAGGTATTGCCCTTGGCACAGAGTAAGGGCGTCGGGGTCATTGTGCGCTTAGGTTTGGCGAGCGGTTTATTGGCTGGGAAAATGACCAAAGATCAGCAATTTTCACCCCAAGACCACCGCAGCTACAATCAGGATGGTGCCGCCTTTCATGTCGGTGAAACCTTTTCTGGCCTGCCCTTTGAGTTGGCTATCGACCTGATCGAACAGTTGCGTCCGCTCGTTCCGGCCGGCATGAGCATGGCGCAACTGGCCTTGCGTTGGTTGCTCGACCATGAGGCGGTCAGTTCGGTGATTACCGGCGCCAGTTCGGCCGAGCAGATCCAACGCAACGCCGAAGCATCTGACTTACCGGCCCTGTCTGCGGCCACTCATCAAGTGTTGGCGGACTTCTATCAACAGCAGGTGCGTCACCACATTCGGGGGGTTATCTGATGTTACCGATGCGCCGACTTGGTAAAACTGAGCTACAGGTGTCCGAGGTGGGTTTTGGTGCCTGGCAACTGGGCAACGGCGACCAGTGGGGTGGCATGACCGATGCGCTGGCCCATAAACTGGTCCATGAAGCGCTCGATCTGGGCTGCAATCTGTTCGATACCGCACCCAACTATGCCTTGACCCACAGCGAGCGCCTGCTCGGTGAAGCGCTGCAGGGCAAACGCGACAAAGTGGTGATCGTCAGCAAGTTTGGTCACCAAGCAGGCGGTGGGCTGGACTTCAGCGCCGACTGGTTCTGGCGCAGCTTGCACGACTCGCTGAGCCGACTCAAGACCGACTATATAGATGTCTTTCTGGCTCACTCACCGCCGATGGCGGTCCTCAATGGCCAGCATGAGATATGGCCTGCGTTGCGCGAAGCCCAGCAGCAGGGCAAGATTCGCTACTATGGCGCCAGCGTAGACTATGCGCATGAGGTGCGGGAAACCCTGCAAACTACTGATGCCCAAGTGTTGGAGTTGATGTTCAATATCTTGCATCAGGATGTCCGCCTGGCTTTCGATCTGGTTCGGCAACAGGATGTGGGCGTGATTACCAAAGTACCGCTCGACAGCGGCTGGCTGAGCGGAAAATATAATGCCCAGAGCCAGTTCGCTGGTGTGCGCGACCGCTGGGATGATGCCGAGGTGCGCCGCCGCGCGGCGTGCATCGATGATCTACAATGGCTGGTCTCGGCCGATCGCAGCCTGAGTCAGCAGGCCCTGGCCTATCTGCTCAGTTATGTCGAAGTCAGTGCCGTGATCCCGGGCATTCGCTCCAGTGCGCAGTTACAGACTAATTTTTCCAGTGCCGGCAGCAGCCTTAGCAGCGCGCAGCGATCGACCCTGGAGCAGTACTGGAATAGGCTTACACATTCGGGCAGCCAACTGCTGCCTTGGTAACATACTGATTGAGAGGAGATACCATGGAATATCGTCGTTTAGGCAAGGCTGGACTGAAAGTGAGCGCACTGTCTCTGGGCTCATGGGTGACCTTTGGCAAGCAGGTCGATATGACCGATGCGAAAGAGCTGCTAAAAACCGGCTATGATGCGGGCATCAATTTTTTCGACAATGCCGAAGGCTATGAGGCCGGTGAGTCGGAAAAAATCATGGGCGAAGCAATCGCCGGTCTGGGTCTGGCGCGTGACACCTACGCCGTTTCGTCCAAGGTCTTTTGGGGCGGGTCCAAGCCGACCCAGATGGGTTTGAGCGCCAAACATGTACGCGATGCCTGCGACGCGGCCCTGATTCGGCTCAAGGTCGACTATCTGGATCTGTTCTATTGCCATCGGCCCGATATCGATACCCCGATCGAAGAGACGGTGCGCGCGATGCATCAGTTAGTCCTGCAGGGCAAAGTCCTATATTGGGGCACTTCGGAATGGTCGGCCCAGGAAATTACCGCGGCCCATGCCATCGCCCGCCAAGAACATCTGACCCCACCGACCATGGAGCAGCCGCAATACAACTTGCTGCACAGAGAAAAGGTTGAGGCAGAATTCCGCCCGCTGTACGAAAACTACGGCATGGGCACGACGATCTGGTCACCGCTGGCCTCCGGCCTGCTGACCGGCAAATACAATGACGGTATCCCCGATGACAGCCGCCTCGCCTTGCCCGGCTATGAGTGGTTGCGCGATATCTGGAGCAGCGAAGATGGCTTGCACAAGATGGCCAAGATCCGCGCCCTGGGTGCCCTTGCTGCCGAATTGGAGATTAGCCTGACACACCTATCGGTGGCCTGGTGTTTGAAAAATCCGAATGTCAGCACGGTGATTTTGGGCGCGTCTAAGCTGGCGCAACTGGAAGACAACCTCAAAGCGGTCGATTGTTTGCCACTGCTCACACCTGAGGTCATGGAGCGGATCGAAATCTGTGTCGATAACCGACCGGCCGCGCCAGCGCGTTGGGGGCAGTAACCCAACCTTGAGCGATGCCACACTGACAAGCCTGTTACAGGACCCGACCCGGCTGCGCCTGATCCTTCTGTCCCTCGCCATGGGACTGGCCGGGGCGGCGATCATGCCGGTCATGAGTACCCATCTGGCGCTTAACCGAAATATAGAACCGATGTGGATCGGTGTGCTCTTTGCCGCCAATACCCTGGCCGGTGTGGTCGTCTCGCACTGGCTCGCCAAGCAATCCGACGCCGGCCTCAGCCGCATCGGCATCATTCGAGTCTGTGTCTCCATATCCTTCGTGGCGGTCATTGGGCTTGGCTTGGCCGAGCACTATTGGTTGCTGCTGATCACCGGCATGCTACTCTTTGGTGCGGTGTCACCGGTCCAACCGCAGCTCTTTGCGCTCGCGCGTGAGCAGGTCGGCGCTGCCGATGCCACCCTGTTTCAGTCGCTGTTGCGCGCAACCTTTTCTCTGAGTTGGATTATCGGCCCGCCGATCGCCTACCTGCTTTTTGCCCGGATCGGGTTTCTTGGTCTGACGCTGATCTGTGCGCTGATTTTTCTGCTTACCCGGCTTAATGTGTCGGCTATTCAGGATGCTCCGCTGCCGGCGGTGCGCACCGAGCCGCCACCGACCGATAGCCGGCTAAAATGGATGATTCTGGCCATAGCGGCGACCTTTGCATCCAACAATATGTACATCGTTTATATGCCGATCTACCTGCACGACAACCTGCAATTACCGGCAGTGATACCGGGTTTTCTGATGGGTGCGGCGGCCGGATTGGAAATTCCAATTATGCTTGGCGCTGGCATTTATGCCGGTCGATGGCGGCTGTTTTCACCACTCAAACTGGCCGCGCTGGCCGGTCTGGTGTTTTATCTGGGCGTCTATTGGTCCACCAGCTTGACCCCGCTGGTTCTGCTGCAGATCTTTAATGCCGCCTTTATTGGCGTGATGGCCGGTCTGGGCATCTCGGTATTTCAGGCGCTGATGCAGGGTCGGGCCGGCATGGCATCGACACTCTATAGCAATGCGATCAAGGTCGGCAGTTTGGTCGGCGCCCTGTTAGGCGGAGCCGTGGCCCAATGGTTGGGCATCCAGGCGGTGTTCGGGATCTGTGCCTTGATGGCTCTGATCGCACTGCTAGCCCTCCTTAAGGCGTCTTCCGGAAACCGAGGCTAGGCCGCGCGATTGCGTCAGAGGAGAGTCTCGCGGTAAAAAAGCTTTGTGCCAAGGCAGGTGCTCGGCTATGCTTTCGTCAATTTTGAAAACGTTACCAAACCAACTGCCGAGGGGCTCCTATGACAAAAATTAGTGACCTGTTGCACCAGAACGCTTGGCAGAATCCAACCCTGGTGCAGCACAATCGGCTGCTCGCGCACGCGCCGTTGGCCGGCTACCGGTCCGCCGAGCAGGCCCTGGCGCAAATCAGCCCGCAAAAACGGCTGCTCAACGGCGACTGGTCCTTTGCCTACTTCGATCGACCCGAAGCGGTACCCGATGCGATAGTGTTCGATGATTACCCCTTTACCGAGACCCTGCTGGTGCCGTCTAACTGGCAGTTGCAGGGCCACGATCGACCGATTTACACCAACATTCAGTATCCCTTCGCCGTCAATCCGCCCAAGGTTCCGGTGGACAACCCGACCGGCGTGTATCGACGGGACTTCGACCTGTCCAGTGGCGATCTGCTCAGCCAGTGCCGGATCATCTTCGATGGTGTCAACGCTATGCTCTATCTGTTTTGCAATGGCCACTATGTTGGCCTGAGCAAAGACAGTCGCTTACCTGCAGAATTTGATCTATCCCCCTTTGTGGTCGAGGGCCGCAATCAGATTACCGCCATGGTGCTGCGCTGGTGCGACGGCAGCTATCTGGAAGACCAGGACATGTGGTGGCTCAGTGGCCTGTTCCGCGATG
>Ga0307488_10000182_pt1 | contig 47903 bp, 55 predicted proteins | sample SB02metaG_FD_202248 | JGI IMG/M metagenome (GOLD analysis project Ga0307488, IMG submission 202248) | Sea-ice brine microbial communities from Beaufort Sea near Barrow, Alaska, United States - SB 0.2 | ecosystem: Environmental > Aquatic > Marine > Coastal | place: USA: Alaska | collected... | reverse complement strand
TGAGTAATTTATAAATCGAGTTTTGATGATAACTAATCGAAAAGGCACGCTGAATATAGGTTTATAGCATTTCACCGTTTAGACGTCCCCCACTTGCAGACTGACTTTGTTTCTCGATGTAATCGATAAGCTCGGCTTTTTGCTGGGAGGACAATAGAGAGGCTCTCCCCAATGTTTTTTTACTTTCAAGGGCGCTAACACCCCTTTTAAAGTAGTTGGCAACCCATTCATTAACCATCCTTCGGCTAACGTTCAACGTTCTGGCGACGTCAGCTTTATTTTTACCTGCCTTAATATGCGCTACAGCCAATAAACGCATGCGCATTCGATGATCTTTAACCTTGTTAGAGGGTGCTCTTAATTGCTGTTCAGTATTATGATTCAAAGGAATTATAACGTGATTATATGATATACATATTAGATCACATGATTTGAATAATGGTGTCACACCACTAAAGGGTTACTTATGCAATATTGGTTATTTAAAACAGAACCAGATGCATTTAGTATTGATGATGTGGCCAGTGTTCCTAATCAAACTGAGCATGGGACGGCATTCACATTTATCAGGCCCGTAATTTTTTACGAGATGAAGTGAAATTAGGTGATCAAGTTTTTATCTATCACTCTGGCTGTAAATATGTCGGTATGGCAGAAGTGGTAAAAGAAGGGTATGTTGACCACATACAATTTGATCCAGAAAGTAAATGTTATAACCCAAAATCACCCTAAGATTAGCCAAGATGGATAATGGTTGATATTCATTTTAAGCAAAAATTTGCAACAATATTACTCCTTAAAGACATAAAAGCGATGCCAGAAATTTCTGAAATAGGGCTGGTGAAAAAAGGTCATAGGTTGTCTGTTATGCCACTAATTCAAAGTGACTATCAGTGATTACTTGGAAAATATTAACGGTTATATTAGTGGCTAATAGGTGATTTTGCAGTGTCTGAGGCTCCCTGGTTATTTACTAAGTTGTTACAAGCGGTAATAAAACACCCTACGGTGTTTTTACACTAAGGCACTATGAATTCTGAAAGCTGACGTGTAATAAATTATATTGTCAATTTTAAGCTATTGTTCCTCAGATTTTTTGCTCCGCTACTTCTTCGGTCACATTATGTTAGCAGTACCGGATAATAATAAATTGAAAATTTTCTAGAATAAAATTAACAATTTTATGAACTTGATAATTAATTAGCGCATGACATTTAAATTCAGCTAACTTTATTTGAAAGGCATATTGCAGTTGTGTAGACATAACGATCACTAAACTCAGTGAGTTTTTCTTTTTATATTACAGTGTCTTATATACAGGTTGTACTTGTTTAAACTCACACTTCATACCTTGGCTGTAAGTAAAAACGTAGGCTAGTACTAAAATAAAAACAGTAATTACTCCAAATGAAACCATAAAAAGCCTCACAAAGGAAAGGAGTAAAACATATACTATTTCTGTTGAATAAACTGTTGAATATTTGTTTCTAATACTGATAGAGGAACAGAGCCATGTTCAAGTACAGCATGATGAAATGCGCGTATATCAAAGTTATCACCTAGTGCTTCTTCTGTCTGTTTTCGCAGCCGTTTTATCGTTAGTTCACCAATTTTGTAGGACAAGGCTTGTGCTGGCCAAGATATATAGCGATCGATTTCTGTTGTAACGTTATGTTCAGAGAGGGCTGTATTCTCGAGCATATAGTCAATGGCTTGTTGTCTAGACCAACCTTTTTGATGCATGCCGGTATCTACCACTAAACGACAAGCCCGCCACATTTCATAGCTCAAACGGCCAAATTCATCGTAAGGATCGTTGTACATTTGTACTTCTTTACCTAAAAACTCTGAATACAATCCCCAGCCCTCACCAAATGCCGAAATATAAGTATATCGCCTTACTTCTGGAAGCTCTGTCATCTCTCTAGATAAGGAAATCTGGAGATGGTGGCCAGGAACTGCTTCATGCAGAGTTAACGCAGTGAGTGCATATAAAGGTCGCTTATCAAGCGCATAGGTATTTACCCAGTAGTATCCGGGTTGGCTATCGTTAGTTGGGGAGATGTAACGTCCTGTTGTATATTTTGGAGCGATATTTTTGGGCACTGGCTCTACGCCGTATGGAGTTCGAGGTAAATAATTAAACAATTGAGGAAGTTTAGCATCCATCTTTTTGGCAATGTATGAAGCTTGTTTAATCAGTTCTTCAGCTGTTTGAGCATAAAACTTTTCATCAGTCCTTAAATATTGGATGAACTGGTTAATACTTCCCTCGTATTTGATTTGGTTAATAACTGACTGCATCTCCCCACGAATACGTTTAACCTCATCTAGGCCTAAGGAATGAATATTATCTACTGACATTTGAGTTGTTGTATAAAAATTACTACGATTTTGATAGTAGGCTGAGCCGTTTGGTAAGGACATAGCAGCGATATTCGTTTTACTCTTTGGTATATATTCCATGATTAAGAAATCATAAAATTTTTGGTACGCACTAAAAACATGGTTCGAAATGATTTCAGCAGCTTGCTCAGTTAATTTTTGTTGTTGAATGGGGTCAACACTAGCACTCTGAAATTGCTGAAAGGGTACAAAAAATACACTGTCTTCAGGTGAGTCATGTATAAAGGCTTGAACTGAATTTTCAAATCCTTGCAGCACTACTTTAGGTTGTATAAAGCCAGTTTGTATCCCTTTTCTCATCCAATTCATTTGTTGCTCAAAATAAGTCGGAAACTGGTTAAGACGAGCTAGATAATTTTGATAATCCACTAAGGTTTTAAAACGGCTAGAGCGAGGTAAAAAAGCTAGACTGCTATGAAAGCTGGATTCTGATGTAAGTGGCATATAATGGGCGTTAAAGCGGTATTGATCTATATAGTTTTGCAAATTCCTTTGTTGAATTAACAAGCTGATTTGCTCAGTTCTGCTTAACGTGTTTTTATCTATGAAGGATAGTTTTTTAAAAAAGTCACGGAATTGAGAATCTTGTTTCATCAGCGCATCAGGGGAGATGTCAGCAAGTTTATTATCAAAATCATGTATACCTTTGCTTGTTGCTAAAATAGGGTTAATGGACAATTTATATTGCCAAATTTCATCAAGTAAAGGTTGTAACTTAGCTGAACTTGCAGCGGAACATACATAGGAAAAAAGACTCAATATCAATAAACTGCATAACTTTTTCATACTTCAATCCTAGTGTGATGGAATTCTATTTAGGTGTGATTTTAGGCGTATAAATCGGAGTAGGAAAAGCCGCCACCTTATCCGACAATGCTGTGATCTTTGAGGTGCCTTGTTTCTTTACTTCATCGATACGCAACACACTATGCATAGGTACGTATGTGCGCATGACATTAGCAAACTCATCTTTCAGTTTTTCGTGACTAGGATCCAGTACCAAACTGGTGTGGGTATCCCAAACAAAATCACCTATCTCAATAAATCCAAACATACTTCCTTGGCAAACTTCTCGCACATAAAGTTCATAACGCTCACCATTAGCGATGAATTGGATGCGAAACAAATGCTTTTCACTGGACATGATAACTACTCAATATATTAAGCTACTTTCCCCGTAACGATAAACCGGGTTACAAGTAGAGAAATTAAACATTACCTATCAATGGAGATGGTCTGACTAATAGCAAGGCTAACAAAAGATTGTTCTGGAATATTTTTATAGCCCAGTGACTGCATGGGCTTTTTCTAAACAGTTAATAAAATCTATTTGTAATCGGTCAAGATAGTGGCGTCCAATTTCTTGTACTTTTTGGTCATTAAAACCTAATTCGGAAATGCAGTTGATTAACAAACAACCTTTGCCTTTGATATGTATCAGGTAATTAGCAAGAAATGCACTAATAGAATCAAGCCCTTGATTAGACTCCAAATGTTGCATGACCTTGTTTAGTTGAGCAGTTTGATAGTGCTTTAACACTCTGTAAAGAAATCTTTGTTTACTACCAAATTCGAGATAAAACCCTGTTCTGTTGAAATCAGTTCTGGAGATGATTTCATCCATAATGGCACCGTGATAGCCATGTTCCAAAAATACATCAATGGCTTGGCTTAACACTGCATCAAGGTTGTAGTGGCTGAACATGTCGCTTAATGTGCTCGTTAATTACAATAATAGGAAATACTATGAAGTTATGTCTAGGGTCGGGAGTCATTTTGACAGCAGTGATGCTGGTTGCATGCCAACCAGAGCCGATTCAACAATTATCTGAAATTTCTGCCGATGCATCAAGGATTAAGTCGCATATTAGGTTTCTATCTGATGACTTATTAGAAGGCAGAGATACAGGAGCGCGAGGCCACGAAATCGCTTCGTTATATATTGCAGCTGAATTTGAAAAATATGGCTTAACTCCAGCGAGTGACAATGGCGCTTATATGCAGAGGGTGAATTTTGTTCAAGCTTATATTGATCAATCCTCCATCAAATTGTCGTTAACCGATTCAGAAGGTGATATGACGCTAAGTTACCCAAAACAATTTCTCACTTACCCAAACCCTCTAGAAGAAACGACTGAGATGGTGGGTAAATTAGTGTTTGTTGGTTACGGTATTGTCGCACCTGAGTTGCAGCACAATGATTATCAAGATATAGATGTTTAGGGTAAGAAAGTGGTCAGCTTATCGGTTACTCAGTCATTTCCCAGTGAAGAGGGCGCGCACTTTGGTTCAAGTCCTGAAAAACTCCGGCATGCATCTGCTAATGGCGCAGTAGATTATATCACTATCAGTACTCCAAGAGCTGAAAAAGTCAGACCCTATCAAAACCTCTAAAATTATTTACATACGCCTGCAGTTCGTTGGTTAGACAAAGATGGAAACCCATCCGGTGTATATCCGCAAATTCAAGGCTCGGCATATCTCAGTAAAGAAGCAGCAGAGCTGGTATTTGCAGATGCAGAACAAAATTTGGAGCAAATTTATGGGATGTTGGAAAAAGATGAATCTCCTAAGGGGTTTAATTTGCCTATGGACATTCAACTTGAATCTAAAAGCACCCATAAGTCAACTTCTAGCCATAACGTGGCTGTAATTCTAGAAGGTTCTGACCCAAGTCTTAAAAGTGAATATGTGGTGTATTCTGCACATTCTGACCATATCGGTTTTGCCAGAACGGTAAAAAAAGAAAAAATTAATAATGGTGCTATGGATAATGCTACTGGTACTTCTGTATTAATGGAAACCGCTCGTTTATTTAGTAAACTTGATCCGCGCCCTAAACGTTCCATTGTGTTTTTGGCTGTTACGGGTGAAGAGAAAGGTTTATTAGGCTCAGACTATTATGCTCAAAATCCTACTGTACCCCTGAGCTATATGGTCGCGAATGTCAATCTTGATATGCCCATACTGACTTACGAATTTGCTGATGTTATCGCGTTTGGTGCCGATCGTAGTGATATGAAAAACTCTGTAACAAAAGCGGCTGAAAAGATTGGGTTGGAATTAAGCCCCGTCCCGATTCCTGACCAAGCGTTATTTACTCGCTCTGACCATTACAGTTTTGTAAAACAAGGTATCCCCGCGGTGTTTTTAGTGCCTAGTTTTAAATTGGTCGATCCTGAGGTTAATGGTAGTAAACAGTTTAGTCATTTTCTTAAAACAAATTATCACAAGCCAGGGGATGATTTTAGCCAAGCTTTTAATTGGAAAGCGGCCACTAAGTTTGCTGAAGTGAATTATCACATAGGGCTGACGTTGGCTAACCATGCGCAACGCTCTACCTGGAATGAAGCTGACTTCTTTGGTGATAACTTTTCGAAATAAAATATGACGAACTTGATCAAAATTCAGACTCAATTGAGTCTCTATTTTACTTACATTATAGAAGCTTAAGCAAAAAAATTATTATGAATTAATTGCCATTGTTCCGCAAAGTTATCAGTGGGTCTTTTGGTGAATTCACTGCGGATAAACTGATTGATACGCCCATCTGCAAAACAAATTAACATATTAGCAATGATGCCTTCTTCTGCAGGTAATGTTTTTCCTTCTCGCAATTTACGTTCGCGCAATACTTGCTTTAACTGAGTTTCCAAGCGCTCGAACAATTGTGCAATGCGTTGTCTCAATCTGTCTTGCTCGCCCATTAAAGCATCGCCGTTTAAAATACGGGTTATACCAGGGTTTTTTTCAGCGAAACCTAAAATAAGATGCAATATTAATTGGCAGCGAGTAGCGGTGTCTTTTTCTTCATTGATAATTTTGTTAATACGAGAGAATAGGGTTTCTTCAATAAACTCAATCAATCCCTCAAACATTCGTGCTTTGCTTGGAAAGTGACGGTATAGAGCCGCCTCAGATACACCCACATGTGCAGCTAGCTTGGCTGTAGTGATCCGTTGTCCCGGGTTGGTTTGTAACATACTCGCCAGAGCTTGAAGAATTTGCGCTCGGCGATTGGGGCGTTTGGTAGCTGGCATTCTGGGTTCCTAGGCAAAAGTGGCGTCAGTCGTTAGAGTCTTCTATGTATCTTTGGGCTACTAGGTGCATTAACTGCCTAGCTAGTAATGGCTTATCGGCAACATCTAGTTTTTTTTCACCCTTTGACCAAAATACCGTCAGTGCATTTTGCTCACTGTTAAAACCAATTGTATTATCAGATACATCATTTGCAGCAATCATATTGAGCTTTTTACGCTGTAATTTATCTAAGGCATATTCCCGCAGATTTTGCGTTTCTGCAGCGAATCCTAAAGTAAAAGGCGCATTCGCTAAATGTGATACATCACTAAGAATATCAGGGTTTTTGATAAAAGTAAGCGTTAACTCACTATCTGATTTTTTGATTTTTTGATTGGATTTTTGTTGTAACCGGTAATCGGCTACTGCGGCGCAACCTATGAAAATATCGCATTTATGTATAGTTTGCATGACCGCTTCATACATCTGATGTGCACTGGATACAGATATTGTGTGAATATTAGCTGGCGGAAGTAAATTTACAGGGCCACTAATCAAGGTCACTGTTGCACCTAGCTCCTGAGCTGCGATGGCTAAGGTATAACCCATTTTTCCAGAACTATGATTCGACAAATAACGCACAGGATCGATTTCTTCACGAGTTGGGCCTGCGGTTATGGTAATACGTTTACCTGCTAATACTTGTTCGCATGTTTGTTGCGCCAATAAATCCGCTATATCTTGTGGCTCAAGCATCCGCCCTGGCCCTATATCGCCACAGGCTTGTTCACCTTGAGCAGGGCCCAAAAATTGAATTTTACGTTGCTCTAATATCTTTAGGTTGGACTGTGTTGCGTCTGCGAACCACATTTGTTGATTCATTGCTGGGGCTACATAAATTTGAGCCGGTGTGGCAAGGCATAAGGTAGATAGCAGGTCGTCTGCCAACCCATGGGTTAATTTAGCCATAAAGTTTGCCGTGGCGGGGGCTATCAATAATTTATCCGCCCATCGTGCCAATTCGATATGTCCCATAGCCGCTTCAGCGTCTTTATTTAATAAATCATCAGAAATTGGGTTGCCAGATACAGCTTGTAACGCCAAAGGGCTGACAAACTCTTTAGCCGACTTGGTCATGACCACACGCACGTTTGCACCCTTGGCTACAAGCTTACGCACTAGATCTGGGGTTTTATAGGCTGCAATGCCGCCAGTAATGCCTAATATAATATTGGTGTTTTTGAGTTGCATTGGCTCTTTTTTTGAATGTTGCGAATCTCAATTGTCACATTATTGGCTGGAATAGTCTGCATTTGCTAGGCTTATTTTGAGTTTCGGTAACGAGTAGCGTCGAAACGGCAGCTGATAATCGACCGATAAGGCAAAACCCATGAAAATTACAGATTGGCCTAAGCAAGAACGCCCCAGAGAAAAACTTTTAGCCAACGGCGCCGCAACACTCTCTGACTCAGAGCTTTTGGCCATATTCCTCCGCACAGGTATTAAAGATTGTAGTGCTATTGATCTTGCAAGAAACTTGCTCTCAGAATTTGGTAGTTTACGCAGTCTGTTTGGTGCTTCTGAGCATGACTTTTGTCAAACAAAAGGGCTCGGTCAGGCTAAATTTGCGCAACTACAGGCCAGTTTGGAAATGAGCCAACGTTACATGGCTGAAACCTTAAATAAAACCGATGCTTTCAACTCAGTAGAACAAACACAAGCGTATTTAATCGCCAAGCTAAGAGACCAACCCCATGAAGTATTTGCGATGATATTACTAGACAGCCAACATCGACTGATAAAATATCGCCCCATGTTTTATGGCACTATCGATAGCGCATCTGTCTATCCTCGGGTTTTAGTACAACAAGCATTAATAGACAATGCCGCTGCGGTAATACTCGCCCACAATCACCCTTCTGGTATTGCAGAGCCCAGCCAGAGTGATAAAAGTATCACCAAACGAGTGATTGATGCATTTAGCCTAATGGATATTAAAGTACTGGATCATTTTGTGATTGGTGATGGAATCGCGGTGTCATTTGCCCAAAGAGGCTTGCTTTAGGCAATCTAGGATAACCACATATTTTGCATCTTCAATATGATATATTTTGCATTAAAAGTGAAGTGTTGACTCAATTGTTATCACGGATAAAAACCCAAAAATTGGGCGAAAAACTTGGCATAGACAGTTAATTATACCAACAAGCGACAAAAGAGTTGTTTTTCCACACATTATTCTTGAACTCACCCCTAGTTTACTGTATAAAATGCGCCCTCTTGTTAGTAGCGTTAGCTGACTCGTAGATTGATTACGATTCAACGTGAGTCAGAGCTAAATTTTTTTAGATTGTTTGGAGACAAAGGCCATGGCCAAAGTATGTCAAGTTACAGGCAAGCGTCCAGCGGTAGGTAATAACCGCTCTCACGCTAAAAATTCGACCCGTCGTCGTTTTTTGCCAAACCTTCAATCCCACCGTTTTTGGGTTGAAAGTGAAAATCGTTTCGTGAAGTTGCGTTTATCTGTTAAAGGTATGCGTATTATTGATAAAAAAGGTATCGATACAGTATTGTCTGATATGCGTGCCAACGGTGTTAAAGTTTAAGGAATCAGATTATGCGCGAAAAAATTAAATTAGTGTCTAGTGCTGGTACAGGCTTTTATTACACTACAGATAAAAATAAACGTAATATGCCTGGCAAAATGGAGATCAAAAAGTTTGATCCTAAAATTCGTCAGCACGTTTTGTTCAAAGAAGCCAAAATCAAGTAAATTTACTGGTTTTGTCTCCTGAAAAACCCGGCCGTTGCCGGGTTTTTTGCGTTTACACCTTATGTCATAATCCACCATACTCATTTATTTGGTTTTAGTTTCAGATGATCAAGTTATCTCAGCGCGCTTGGAACAATGTCATCATCGTCAGTATGTTAATGCTGATCATGTTATTTAATTTCAGTAGTGATTTTTTAAATGATGGAAGCGATGAAACCTCACCTTTTCTGACACTTGTGCCTGTCAATATGACCATCACCACCATGGTGTTCGAACAAGAAAAAGTAGAACGAATTGGTCAAGGTTGGCGAACAACATCTGGGTTTTACAGTAACGAAAGGCTTGAAAGTTTAGTCGAACATTGGATCAATGCGGAAATCAGTTTATTTGACCCAAATTACAATTGGCAGTCACCTACCGCAACTGTAGAGCTATGGTTTGCTGGGCAAGCGTTGTCTATTAAGTATCAGTTTATACAACTGACGGACAAAACCTTAGTTAGAATTGACGAACAGACATATCAGTTAATCAGTCCTAATTATCAAATGTTAACCCTATCAGAGTAAAACATGCCTGAATTACCAGAAGTCGAAGTAAGTCGGTTGGGTATTACCCCGCATCTTGAAAACCAAGTCATTAAAGAGATTATTGTACGTAAGCGTCAGTTACGTTGGCCTATCCCAGAAACTATTCATCAAGCCGAAGGTTTAGTTATCACTTCAATTCGTCGCCGTGCTAAGTATTTGTTATTAGATACCTCTAAAGGCAGTATTGTTTTACACTTGGGCATGTCAGGTAAACTGTGTGTGGTGGGCAGCGATACTGAAGTGCAGAAGCATGATCATTTGGATATCGTTATGCAAAATGGCGTGTGCTTGCGATTTAATGATGCGCGAAGGTTTGGCTCTTGTTTATGGCAAGGACGCAACGAATCGACACTCAGTTTATTGGCGTCACTTGGTCCAGAGCCATTAACCGACGATTTTGATGGGGACAGACTGTTCGATTTGTCTCGCAGTAAATCTGTCGCTGTAAAAAAATTCATAATGGATAATAAAGTCGTGGTGGGGGTGGGCAATATTTATGCTAACGAGTCACTGTTTATTGCCGGCATCGACCCTAGAAAACCTGCCAACACAGTGACTAAAAAGCGTTATTTGCGACTCGCAGATATTATTAAGAAAGTCTTGGTTAGCGCCATTGAACAAGGAGGCACTACTCTTAAAGACTTTGCCCAAGCAGATGGACAACCAGGCTATTTTAAGCAACAACTGCTGGTTTATGGTCGTGCGGGTGAGAATTGCGATGCGTGTCTGTCGCCCATTAAGTCAGTGACCATTGGCCAGCGTAATACTTTTTACTGTGAGACCTGTCAGCGCTAAGAGGGAGCCCTCAGGGTTGGCAAGAGCCCCTTAGCGGGGCTATTTGTTATGTAACTTCTGTTGCAACGCATCAATCACTGCTGGGTGACAGAATTCGTTTACGCGGCCTCTGTGCAAAGCCACTTCTTTGACTAAGGTGGATGAAATAAAGGAATTTTCTTCAGCGGGTGTCATAAATACACTTTCGAGATCAGGATTGAGCCTTCTGTTCATATTCGCTAGTTGAAACTCATATTCAAAATCAGATACAGCGCGAAGTCCACGAATTAAAACACTCGCTCCTTGGCTCTGTGCAAAATCAGCCAGTAACCCTTTAAAACCAATCACTTCGACATTGTCCAAATGTTCCGTCACTTGTTTAATCAGTTCGACGCGTTCTTCTAAGCTAAACAGAGGCTGCTTACTGGGATTAGAAGCGACGCCGACTATCACTTTGTTAAACATTTTGGCTGCGCGCTCAATGAGGTCTGCATGACCATTAGTAACTGGGTCAAATGTACCCGGGTATATCGCTTTTCTATGCATAATTGACCTTATTGCTTCATTTCTTTTAGGCTAACCCGATTAGGATAGGTTTTACTAATTTATTTGTATTAATGGAGTATATCAACATCTCCAATAGCCGAGTTTCTTTCGCATCTTAATTTTTCGCAATAAATTACGTGGTTTGGTTTTTAACTCTGGAGGAGGTGATTGGATTGTTTTCTCAGTGGCATCTAATACTCTGGCTGAAGAATTGCCGTCAAAATAAGGATGCATCAGACTAGTATTATGTTGGATTTTTTCTAGTAATGATGGATCTGCTTTTAAGGCTTGTTCTATTATCGAAAATAAATCCTTTGCTGCAGATATATTTAATAAATGTGCTTCTGGCTCTTTATTATTGAAAGTAACAATGGGCTTATTGAGTAGACCAAATTCAGTAATGATTGACGAAGTATCAGATACAATCACATCAGCTGCTTGCAATATAGGGGCGAGCTCTGATGTTTCAATTACATGCAGGTTGTCACTGCTTAAGTTTTGATACTGTTGAACTATGTTTGTTGCCATTTTGGGATGGAATTTAATTATCCATTGCCAACCTAGGTGGTTCTTAGTTAATGCAGCTATTTCATCAAATAAAGCCATTGCTGAAGTTAATGCTGGTGAAAACGTAGGAGCATAAAGTATTGTTTTCACATCGCGTCTTTTTGGCCAGTCGTAGGCTGTGGCGTTAAATAATGTATCTGTCTTTGGCCAACCTGTCTCTATTACTGTGAAATGTGGATGAGTTGCACGTATTTGTTCGAATCGTTGAGTGAAAAAAGGACCTTGGGTACAATATAAGTCAAAACACCCTCGCTCTCGAAAATGCCCTTTTTTCTTCCATTCAAAACCATGAAAAACCTGCACTTTTAAACCGGGAATAAAATTGGGCGCTAAATTTCCGGGTATGAAAACGGCTCTAGGGTTGTAATTGATTACTTGTTTTATTGTGCCTAATATTTTTTCATCTGGATGAAAATAATCAGGATTTATTTCTTTACCCTCTACAAACCAAGCAACATCATGGCCGCGAAGTCGAATTTCTTGTTGTAGTGGACGTAATATTTCAAAAGCGTAATTATGAGCTACATAAAATAGATAGTGCTTCACATTGTTTCCTTGATTATCTCAATGACTTCAGTGGAGGAAATCGAGGGGGTTCGAGGTAAGTACATTACTTTACAATACTGTTTTAGATGGTCAAATCGGCCTTGCCAGTCATCACCCATAACTAACATATCTGCATTTTTCGAAGTAATGTATTCAACTTTTAAGTCCAATGAATCCTCTACGAACACTTCGTCAACAAACCTTAGAGAAGAAATGATTTCCAATCGACTTTTTAATGGATAAATAGGCTCTCGACCTTTTTTATCTCTATTAAGCTCATCAGAAGATACGCCTACTATTAGATGGCTTCCTAGTGATCTTGCGCGCTTCAGCAATTTTATATGTCCGATGTGCAACACATCATATGTACCAAATGTTATGATTCTACTCATTACTCGCCTGTCTATTTAAAAATATAAAATTCTATTAAAGCCTTTACTAAGGCCCATTGTTCTTAGCATTCCTATGATATGTTCCGTATGATATCGGTTAGTTAGAGATTAGTAAAAGCCGCGGTGCGGCAATGGCTGAATGACTTATATACTTAGTAGTTCAGTCAGTGAGTTTAAAGGTCGGTTATTTACCTGGGCAGTGCCCAAGACGAAAAGATATTTTATTGGGGATAATGTTGATAAAAGTTCGACAGAGACATTTTTATTGTTTTTATATTTGTTTATTCTGGTCAATTAAGGGGTGGTGTTCTCCTTGGATCGGTACGTTAGAGCCTCAACTACACCAAGATTTACAGGTTTTAACTGAATGGGGCGTGTTAGATGCTTCAGTGAGCAGCTATCCTGTTCCATGGAAAGGCATTGCAGAGCAGTTAGAAAAACTTCAAGTACAAACACTTCCGAGTATTCCAGCCATTTCTGCGCAGCGATTGAAGCATTATTTACAAGCCCATAATAAACAAAAGGGTCAGTCTGTTATCAGCTTGTATGGCGCAACAGACAACAGCAGATTTGTGGGGTTTAACGGTGTACAGGCTGAAAAAGTCAAACTCAACATTAGCAAAGAGTTTTATGCCGACCGCTGGGCTGGGCAAATATCGGCTAACCGTGAACGCAGTGGTAAAAGTCACTTTGACCAAAGTTTTATTGCATATCAATTTGGGGACTGGAATTTACGTGTAGGCTCATTAAACCAGTGGTGGGGTCCTGCACAATCTAGCAGTCTTATTATGTCAAATAATGCCAGACCTGTTCCCTCTATTAGCTTTTCTCGCTCTCAAGCTACGCGATCTGAAAACACATGGTTGCAGTATCTTGGCCCTTGGTTTCTGACTGCGCAAATTGGACAATTAGAAAGTCAAAGAGCCGTGGCGGATACTAAGTTATGGATGACGCGTTTTAATTTCAGTCCCGTTTCTGGTTTAGAACTCGGAGTGTCATGGAGTGCCATGTGGGGCGGTAAAGAGCAAGGCAATTCCGTTAGTGATTGGTTCAAGGTGGTGAGCTTTCAAACTGAATGTGCAAAGGGTGCGGCGACTTGTGATGATGCCTTAGATCCCAAACTCGGTAACCATCTTGCAGGTTTGGATTTCAAATACAGCATGATGATGTTCGATCGGCCTTTTAGCATTTATGGACAACGTATTGGTGAAGATGCGGTTGATTATTATCGTGTAACTGATAATGCTAACTTGATTGGTTTATCAACTTACCTATGGGGCAATAAAGTGTTTATTGAGTCTAGTGATACCCATGTTGCTTGCTCTAATGCCGGCACTAATGAAAAAAATTGTTATTATGAGCATGAGACTTATCAATCAGGCTATCGTCGATATGGCCGTGCTATCGGGAGTAGTTTTGATAGTGATGCGAAGATGCTCACGCTAGGTATCAATAAAAACTTCAGTGATGGTGACTTATTTGAGTTAGTGATTAATCAACTAACGCTTAATAAAGACAAGCAAAAACCTGCACCAATACTAAATGGAATGAGCGAGGAAATACTCAGGTTAAGTGGCTTTTATCAAGCAGCTTACGGTGATTGGTTAGTCAAATTAGGTGCAAGCATTGAACATGGCGAAGTCGACGATCTTGATTCTGAAACCGATGCATTGGTATTTTTTGAGATAAAATATCGACTTAATTAGGTTTTGCTGCATTATTATAAGCAGATATTAGGGTTTTCCATTCTGCATATTTCCAATGAATACTTCGCAGACGTTGTTCTTTTTCAAAGGAACGCTTTAGACGTGCCATATTTGATTTTTTCCAATTATCTCCTGGTTTAATTCCGCATTTATCAAAGTCAATTAACCAAACCCCATGCTCGTCATCTAGCATAATGTTGTGGATATTTAGATCATGGTGATAAACCTGATGATTATGAAATTCGGCAATGGTTTGGCCTATCTTTTGCCACACATTAGTAGTCAAGCCACTATTTAGCAAAATGTGGTGTAAGTCTTGTGCACGGGGTATTTTTGTTGAAATAATATCGGCTTGATAATAGAAACCGTGTTTAGTGACCATCGCTGCACAAGGTTTAGGAGAAGATAAACCTAGTTTTTGCATATGTTGAAGTAGCTTAAACTCTCGCCATGCTCGGGATTGCTCAAGACCTGTATATAGATATTGATCACTCAGCACTTTTCCAATCAGCCCACCCCGGCGGTAGTGGCGTAACACATATTCATTTTTGTTATGTTGAAAAAAATAGGTGGTACCACGGCCTTTAGCCTGGCCTATTATGGTATTTTGAGTGTGCCAATATTGACCTGAAAACATTTTTGGAATGGGCGCAGAGAAATGTTCTGCATAAAATAACATAACGTGAGAGTTAACCGTTTTTTGCTGTATAGAAGGGCGTGTAGCCTTTTCATATGTCGACGATACTGAGGTCATTTATTTGGATACCGAGGCGCTTATTTTATTAATTAACATTCTAAACGAAAAGTACGCAAGGAAGGCAAATGAATAGTCCATAAATCGGTAACTGACCCAGAGAGTTCCCCTCAAATATCCGGTATGTGTTGATACAGCTTCTGATTCACCAACAAGAGCGCTTACTTCTGACTTAAACGGATTTTACTGCGCATTGTTGATAATGATGAATTTTTAGCATAGCGCCCTTTTGTAACATGATGAATATGGAAAACGCCGTCTATCTGCTTAGGCTCGCCATCAGTGCCTAGTAACCAGCGAAAAGCACAATCTTCATAGGTTTTTCGCCAGCGGTCGGATTCCGTTTGAAACATCGACAACTTTTCACAGTAACCGATTGCACGCGCGATGTCTCCATGAACAATTTGAAAGGGACCACGGGCTTTATCACGGGATTTTCCACGCTTATATAATCTAAAGTTTCCTGTTTTTATATCGATGACTTGAGGTTTGGCATGACTTGATAATAATGGGTCGTCATCTTTTAACATCTCAGTAACTTTTTCTTCTTTGGGGAAAAATAACAAGCCTTTTTCACCTTGCAGGCAATCGGTAAGCGAGTCTAAGCAATTTTTGTGAAAAATAATGTCGCAGTCAGTAAACCAGATCCAATCAGCCTTTGTTGATCGAGCTGCCATATTTCGGCCTATACCACGTCTAAAGAGTTTTCCATTTGAAAGTGAATGGAAGTTCCAAGTGATATTCGGTATGATTATTTGGCTAAAAAAATCTAGTGTTGCTTTTGTTTTAGTGTCTTCTTCAGCATAAAAAACGGTGACGGTTAAGTTTAGTTTGGTGGGTGGATAATTTACGAATGAACTTAGCTGATAAGTTAACATGTTGGCATAACCCCAACAGTGACTTACAATTTCTAAATCAAACCTACCCTTTACTGCTTTACGGTCTGACTCGTCTGGTATTTCATCACGAAATAATGACTGAGGTAAAATACGACCAAACACTAAACGATAAGCTTGTATGACAAAACTGTTAAAGCGACTTGGTGAGAATGTTTTTGTTTCTATCATGATGAATCAGTAAGCCGAAAAATAAAACTTGTTGCTGAAAGGTTAACATATTGTCTAGCACTGTTGTTAATTGGCCTGACAGCGAAGACGCTTTAAATTTTGTAAGTGACTGGCAATACGTTACGCTTTATGTAAAAAATAATGTTTGCTAGATCAATAGCAAGTAATAAAATGTATGTCAATTAAGGTGAAACCTATCTCTATGACTAACAAGGTACTCATATTCACCAAGCGCGTATTGCCTTTGTCCAATACCTTTGTGGCAGCCCAAGGGAATAACCTTCCTAGTTTTCAACCTACTTACATTGGGTTGAGGAGTAACAAAAACGGTATCGATTTAATTGATGGTCAACCAACCTGTGTGCAAGAAGAATATGAAGCATTTCCACTGATGTCAAGGTTAATGCTTGATGGTATCCAGTATTTAACACCTGCTTGGAAAGTGGCACTTGCCGATTTGTCAGCAAGTCTCATTCATGCCCATTTTGGGAAAGGAGGGTATTATTGTAGTCCAATCGCACAGAATTTGAACCTACCTCTTATTACGACTTTCCATGGTTCTGATATCACTCAAAAAGATAAATTTTCATATAATAAAAAACACCGCAAGATAGCATTCCAACAGTCATCAAAAATAATTGCCGTGTCTAAGTTTATTGAGAGCAAGCTATTAAAAGCAGGATGCCCACCAGAAAAAATCATCCAGCATTATATTGGCATTGATACCCAGTATTTTTCATCACTGGGCCAAAAAAGTGAACATCCAACTATTTTATTTGTTGGCAGATTAATAGAGCAAAAGGGTTGCCAGTATTTGATACAAGCAATGAAAATAGTTCAAGCACAATTACCCGAGGCTGAACTAATCATCGCGGGAGATGGCAACTATCAAGATAAATTACTGGCATTAAGCGCTGACTTAAAAAACATCCGTTTTGTAGGCGCGCAAAATAGAGCTAAAGTTAAAGCGTTGATGTCTTCATCTTGGTTAACCTGCTTACCAAGTATCAAAATGGCCAGAGGCAATGAAGAAGGAATGCCAACTGTTTGCATGGAATCACAGGCTATGGGTACTCCAGTGGTAGGGTTTGATACAGGTGGTGTAAGTGAAGGTGTTGAACATGGTGTTACTGGGCTATTGTCCCCCGAAAAAAATATCCAGCAATTAGCAAAAAATCTATTAACATTGTTGAAGTCAAATCCATTAAGAACTACGTTTTCTAACGCGGGTGTTGAACGCACAAACCGATTGTTTAATATTAAATGGCAGTGCCAAATCTTAGAGAGTATCTATCAAGAACTCTGTTAAACCGGTTTAGGATTAAATAATTGACTGAGCCAAATAAGAAAACACTGTTATTTAAAAGTCTGCGTTATTACTTTCCACTACTGTTAGTTGAGCTCGGCATATTAGGTTTATCCCATCTGTATTCAATTTCTAATATGCTTTTAGTTAACGTATTAGGTGTCATCGATAAAACCATCCTGAATTTTCCAACAGGTGTCAGCGACGTTTTATAATAGCTAAAACATAGGTAGGCATATTTGTTGGTATATTTTTATGTTTTGATTTTACTCTGAGGAATTTCCATTTATGAATAATCACGTTTCTCGTGAACTACAGTCAGACGAAATTGAATTAATTATTGGTAACTCAAATTCAAATTTTTCAGGTGTAACATCCACTATGCTGCAAGTCATGTCTTTTCAAAAAGAGCGGATTAACTTGCGCATCATGGGTACCCACTTTTTGCCTGAACCGGCCTTGGCTATCAGTTTTTGGCAAACAGCAAAAATGTGTCGAACACCACTCAAAAATGGTAAATGGCGGGTTTTTCATGCTCGCCGCGTCGATGAAATGATTCAGGGTGTATTACTTAAGTACCTGTTTAGAGCAAAAATTATTCTGGTGTTTAGTTCGGCCGCACAGCGCAAACGTTCAGCATTAACAGTGTGGTTAACCCGAAAAATGGACGCTGTGATTGCTGTAAGCAAAAGATCTGCGGGATTTTTAAGTGAGCCCCCTGACCTAGTTAACCCCCACGGCGTGCAAGTTAATGATTATTTACCTGCTAAAGATAAACAGCAAGCATGGGCTGAATTAGGCTTTGGAGGTAAATGTGGTATAGGTATTTTAGGTCGCGTCAGACAACAAAAAGGGGTGCACTTGTTTGTTGAAGCGTGCATTCAACTGTTTGATAAGTATCCTGATTACCACTGTGTGGTGGTTGGCGCAATTTCATCAAGTAACAAAGAGTTTGTCGAACAGTTAAAAACCAAAGCGGCACAAGCCAATATGGTGGATAGGATCACTTTCACAGGTGAGCTTCCATTTGTACAAATACCTAGAATATTTAGTGCTCTGTCTTTGGTTGCAGCATTGAGTGATAACGAGGGATTTGGTTTAACTGTTTTGGAAGCTATGAGCAGCGGCGCAGCGGTATTGGCAACAGAAGCTGGCGCTTGGGAGGAAATTGTTCGCCCAGCAGTCGATGGTTATATTGTGCCAGTGAATAATCAACAAGCCGTAACTGAAAAAATGGATTTATTATTATCTAATACTGAAAAACTAACTCAAATGGGGGTTGAGGGGCGTAAAAGAGTCAAGGCCAGTTATCGTATTGAAGACGAAGCAACACGACTAATCGCGTTTTTCCGTAGCTTACAATAGGGATGTTTTTAAGGAGAATGGAACGCAGTGAGGACATCCAGTGTTTTTTGAATGGCACCGCTGTTGAGAGCTAATACTTGTTTGCCAGCATCACCCGCATGTTTTCTTTGTTCTGGGTTGTCCAACCACTTGTTACAAGCCGCTGCAATTTGTTGAGCATCTGTCACTGTTAACAACGCGCCGCTATCGGCCAAGGCTTTACAAATAGCAGGATTATTATAAGTCGACCCACCCATCAATATTGGCACTGCCACAGCGGCAGGCTCTAAAGCATTGTGTCCACCTCTATCCGCTAAACTTCCTCCTACAAAACTGATATCTGCCAATGTGTAAATGGAACGTAACTTAGCCATTTGATCGCATAACAATACTTGGGTACTGGGGGTACATGGTTTTGCCTCACTCATTAAATTAGTTTCAATATTTTGTGTTTGTAGCAGTTGATGAACTTTGCCGAAGCGGTGAGGATGGCGAGGGACAATAATCAATAATAACGCCGGGTAATGTATTGCCAAAGCTAAATAGGCATCCAGTAAAATTTGTTCCTCTGGTTCATGGGTGCTGCCAGCCACAATAATGAAACGCGGCTCTAAGGCAAAGCTTGTTTTAATGGTCTGGCTAAGTGCGATATCGTGATCAGAAATGCTCAAATCGAACTTAATGTTATTGGTCAAAATTAGCTTGTCAGGGCTCACCCCAAGGGTCAGGTAGTTTTGATAATCTCTTTGGTCTTGGGCACAGATGGCAGTGATTTTTTCGAACATAGGCTGAAATAGAGAAGGGAATTTTTGATAGGTTTTGGTGGACTTTTCGCTCATCCTACCATTTATAATAAAAATAGGGATATTCAAACGCCAGCATTGATGACACAAGTTTGGCCACAATTCCATTTCATTAATGAGTACTTTGGTTGGGCGTTTCTTTTTAAGGAAAAACCTTAAAAAAAGTGGGAAATCATAAGGTAAATAAGCATGTTCAACACGATCTGAAAACAACAATCTAACTCTATCCGCACCTGTGGTGGTATTGGTGGTGATGGTAATGGGTTGGTTGGGATTGTTATCTAATAGTTGTTCAACCAAATTTTGGACTGCCACCACTTCACCCACCGACGCACAATGGATCAAGACCCCATTTTTTTGACTACCTTGCTTTAAGGTAAAACCGTAGCGGGATAAACGGGCTTTTGTATATCCAGGTTTGCACCTGATAAATTGGTAAACAAAGTGACAAAGGGCAAAGGGTATAATTAGTAGCCATAATAAGGAATAACCGAGTAACACCATTTTTTGCTTGGTACTGGGTGTAAAAGTTGTGGTCATGGTTTCTGCGTGTAGGTGAGAGTAAATAAAAAAATTACTGTACCAGACTTTGCCAAATTTGGAAGTGCTATTAGTTTAAATGATTCTTATTCTAGTCAATCTAACAGACTGAATCGTAATTGATTTTTACTAAACGAGATCTTATTTTGAAACTTATTAAGTATAAAAAAACACTCGTGCTGGAGTGCGTTTTGAATCAAATTCGTCTACATATTCACTCGACTTTGTTTGCTGGTTTGGGCTGTCTATTATCTATAGTTTTTTTGGCTGATAGTCAGTTGCCTGTGGTGCGAGTTGTGGTGAATCCATCGGATTGATCTAACGTTTTTAGTGTTGAACAGATACCAAGCACTTTATCTCTCGCCCAATCCCAGAGATCGACTTATACTCTGTTTACCTGAAAACTTACCCCTTGGGGTGTGGGATAAGTTAGACAAACTTAACCATAATATCTGATAGAATTTTGTCTTATAGTGTAAAAAAAGTTTGCCACTTGTGTATAACCTTCTGCTCTAAAAAATATCATTCATCATATTGAATATATATGATTCGTTTATTTCCATCCCATACATAGGATTACCCATGAAAAATGACTTTTATATTCGCTTGGCTCAGCAAATTGAAGACACTAAGGCGCAAGGGCTGTACAAAAATGAACGCATCATCACGTCAAGTCAACAAGCTGATATTGAAGTAAATAATGAGCAAAAGGTTCTCAACTTCTGTGCCAATAACTATTTAGGGTTAGCCAATCATCCAGAACTGATAAACGCCGCAAAAGCGGGGTTAGACAGTCACGGCTTTGGTGTGGCATCGGTACGATTTATTTGTGGTACACAAGATATTCACAAGCAGTTAGAATCAACTATAAGTGACTTTTTAGGTACACAAGACACTATCCTTTATCCTTCTTGTTTTGATGCCAATGGTGGTTTATTTGAAACTATTTTGGATGCTGAAGATGCCATCATCTCCGATTCGCTGAACCATGCAAGTATCATTGACGGGGTGAGATTATCCAAAGCTAAACGTTACCGCTACGCCAATAATGATATGCAAGCTTTAGAGGCTCAGCTTATTCAAGCCGACTTAGATGGCGCGCGCACTAAGCTTATTGCCACCGATGGGGTTTTCTCTATGGACGGCGTGATTGCAGACTTAGCAGGCATTTGTGACCTAGCCGACAAATATCAGGCTTTGGTTATGGTTGACGATTGTCATGCTACTGGGTTTGTTGGTGAAAATGGTAAGGGTAGCCATGAATATTGTGATGTGATGGGGCGTGTTGATATTTTAACCGGCACTTTGGGTAAAGCGTTAGGCGGTGCGTCTGGTGGCTATACGTCGGGCAAAAAAGAAGTGGTTAGCTGGCTACGCCAACGTTCTCGACCGTATTTGTTTTCAAATTCTGTGGCGCCTCCCATTGTTGCCGCATCCATCAAAGTGTTTGAATTGATGCAAGATGGAGATGCATTGCGAAAACAGTTAACTGACAACGCTGCACATTTTCGTTTGCGAATGTCAGATGCGGGTTTTACACTTTCAGGCAAAGATCATGCGATCATTCCTGTGATGTTAGGTGATGCGCAGCTCGCCAGCGATATGGCAGATAAGATGTTACAAAAAGGAGTGTATGTAGTGGGGTTCTCTTTCCCAGTTGTCCCTAAAGGACAAGCGCGGATCCGTACCCAGATGTCTGCTGCACATAACCTTGAACAAATTGATTTAGCAGTCGATGCCTTTATTGAAGTCGGCAAAGAATTAGGAGTGATCTGATGAAAGCGTTAGCCAAGTTACATTCAGAAAAAGGCATTTGGATGACTGAGTGTGAGAAACCCACTGTTGGTCATAATGATTTATTAATAAAAATTCATAAAACCGCAATTTGTGGTACAGATATGCATATCTACCAGTGGGATGAGTGGGCACAAAAAACGGTTCCGGTGCCTATGGTTGTTGGGCACGAATATGTTGGTGAAGTGGTTGATATGGGCCAAGAAGTGGGTGGTTTTGTAGTTGGCGATCGCGTTTCTGGGGAAGGACATATCACTTGTGGTCATTGCCGAAATTGTCGTGCAGGCCGTCGCCACTTGTGCAGAAATACCACTGGAGTGGGGGTAAACAGGCAAGGTGCCTTTGCCGAATATTTGGTCATACCTGCATTTAATGCTTTTAAAATTCCCCACAATATATCCAGTGACTTAGCAGCTATTTTTGACCCTTTTGGTAACGCAGTTCACACCGCGTTATCTTTTGATTTGGTTGGCGAAGACGTTTTGATCACAGGAGCCGGCCCTATTGGTATCATGGCAGCAGCAGTGGCGCGTCATGTCGGCGCAAGAAATGTGGTCATCACCGATATAAATGAGTATCGCCTAGCATTAGCCACTAAAATGGGTGCTACACGTGCGGTGAATGTATCCCATACTCAGTTGCAAGATGTGATGAATGAATTGGGAATGACAGAAGGGTTTGATGTTGGCCTTGAGATGTCAGGCGTACCCATGGCATTGCGTGATATGCTCGACAAGATGAACAATGGTGGCAAAATTGCGATGTTGGGCATACCGCCTCAGGATGTTGCGATAGACTGGAATCAAGTGATTTTCAAAGGTCTGATAATAAAAGGCATTTATGGCCGTGAAATGTTTGAAACATGGTATAAAATGGCTAGTCTTATCCAAAGTGGTTTGGATTTAAAACCTTTGGTAACCCATCAATTTGTGATTGATGATTTTCAGCAAGGTTTCGATGTTATGGGGTCTGGCCAATCTGGTAAGGTGATCCTAAATTGGCAATAATGGTAACCTGAATTCGAGATAAATAGCGCCGCTCAACACCGATATTTTAGGGCCTATCTTCGTTTCAATTTCTAATAATAGCGCACTATTACGTACGAAACCGAGCCTCGATAATCACTAAAATTTCGGTGTCGGACATCGCATGTTGAGTCACACGTGGGTATTTTAACAACGTGAATGTTATGTTACAGCATGAATTTATGATAATTTAATTGATTATCTTCGACACTCATTATTCCGAGTTCAGGTTAACAATAAATTTCTAAGAGGAGTCACCTAGATGGAGCAATTTGCTCATATATCCGTGCAACAGGCACAACAAAAACTGTCTGAAGGTATTGTACGTATTGTCGATATCCGCGACGACGCCGCTTTTGCAGCTGGGCATATTAAAGATTCTACTCATTTAACGAATGGGTCGCTGAATAGTTTTATGTCAGATGTGAAATTGGATACGCCGGTGATAGTCTGTTGCTATCATGGTATTAGTAGCCAACAAGCGGCACAGTTTTTAATTCATCAAGGTTTTGGAGAGGTATATAGCCTAGACGGTGGATTTGAGGCGTGGCGCAACGAGCAGCCCTTTGAAGCTTCAAAGCCAGATGTTTAAAAACTATAGGAAGTATAATACGTTTGTCTACTCCGCTTAAGTTAGTCGCCTTTTCCAAGGAGCAACCAGCAAGATTACTCACTACTTATCTTATTGAGCAAGGCGTTAAGGTTGAGTATCAGTATTCAGCTAATGAGTATTCTCATGAAGTGATGCTACTGGCGTCATCTGATCAAATCAAAGCCAAACAATTGACAGAAGAATTTGTACTTGATCCGACTAACGTTAAGTACCAAACGGCTGCTTGGCAATCCGGCGAAACAGTTAACTTACTGCCTGATAAGTCTTTTTCTGCCGCTAAAACTCTTTATGACTTAAAACAGGCTCCGCTTACCTCAAGTATATTAGCTATTTGTTTGGTGATTTATCTATTAGCCATGGTTGGTGTTTCATCACCTTATTCGTGGCTAAAAATCCAACCCCTTACGATGCTTTTAGAAACGGGTCAGTGGTGGCGAGTATTGGGACCAGCACTGATCCATTTCTCAGTCTTGCATATTGCGTTTAATCTGCTGTGGTGGTGGACATTAGGTAAAAAAATTGAAAAAACTTTTGGCCTCAGTAGTTTATTGATGCTATTTATATTTTCTGCTGCGGCGTCTAATGTGGCTCAGTTGTTGGTTAGTGGTCCCAACTTTGGTGGCCTTTCCGGTGTAGTGTATGCTTTAGTGGGCTGTGTTTGGTGGTTGGGCTGGTTAAAACCAAGTTGGGGATTATCCTTGCCTAAACCTATTATTGGCTTTTTGTTGGTTTGGTTAGTTGTGGGTTACTTGGATTTTTTACCTGTGCATATGGCAAATACTGCGCATACAGTGGGGCTAATTTGTGGATGCCTGTTTGCTTGGTTTCTGGTCACTAGAGCAAAAAATGCTAACATCCAATAGTTTGAAGTTGGCTCTAGTAATAAAGGTACTTTGTAAAAATAACATCCTTAATCATTTTTGAGCCAGTTTCTCTGAGCATGAGCTCCTGTAGTTTTTCTAAGCAGCTGAGCCTAATATTATCGCGGCCAGTTAGGGACCTTACCTTTTCTGCTCGTTGGTTACCGAATATTTCAATTGTTGCCGCTCTCATGAGGGGGGAGTGATGTTCAGCTGCCCCTAGAAATTCTGGATCTTCTAACATTAATTCTATTGACACCCGAACGTAACCTAACTTTCCTCCGCTAAAGCCTAAGTAATTAGTGACTATCTCCGGCTCAAGGCTGAAATAAGCGTAGCTTTTTCTGACGACCTCTTGTGCGTTTACCACACTGTGGTAACTTAAAAGAGTCAGTAAGCTAGCTACTAGCCATATGGTTTTTTTCATCGTTAGTTTCTTTTGTTAGTTATCATCACAGTGGGCTTAAGCTTATCAACTTTTGCAGGGCTCATAAAACTAAATTAGTCTTAAGCCCCTCGAGTATTTAACTTTAGTCTCACTCATGCACTTGTTATTATTCATTATTCATTATTCATTAATCAATAACGTTGTAAATTTGAAATCATTATATACTTTTCCAGTTGGTATTCCATCGCTCTGGGGTGAACCTGATCAGTTTACCATCCCTGGACGGTGTCTAAAAAACTGGTTATTAGACACAGGTTCATTAACTGAAAGACTAAAATCACAATGTACGGCATTCCATCTAACCCTAATAGGTCAACGTCAGACGCAGATAACGCTTGAGGAATTTCAACGAGTATCTGCTCCTAAACAACAGTTAACCCAAAATGAATGGCAGGTGAGAGAAGTGATATTGTGGGGTGACAATCAACCTTGGGTTTTTGCTCGTTCGATTATTCCCCAAAGATTATGCGAAAGGGATTTTGTTAACCTCAATACCAAACCTTTGGGTCAACTGATATTTAATGATAAGCGATTTAAACGTATGCCGTTTGACGTCACAAATATTAGTCCAAGCAAAGCCTTTCTAGCGCAATTACACATATCCTCTGAGATGGACTTATGGGGACGCCGCTCTGCATTTAGTTTTGAGGATCTGAAAATGACTGTCAGTGAGGTGTTTTTGCCAAGTTCGCCAGCATACCAACAGAAGAAGTAGACACATATGGACCATTCAGGCCAATTATCACCAACAAAATTACATGCTTATTGGCGCTTAATGCGTGCCGACAAACCCATAGGCATCTATTTACTATTGTGGCCTTGCATATGGGCATTATGGATAGCCTCAACAGGCACTCCAGACCTACATATACTGATGGTGTTTGTTTTAGGGGTTATAGTGATGCGTTCGGCTGGTTGTGTGATTAATGATTATGCAGATCGTAAGATAGATGGCTTAGTTGAGCGCTCTTCAACCCGCCCCCTAATAACAGGAGAAATAACAGAAAAAGAAGCGTTGGGTTTATTTTTTATACTTTTATTTTTCGCCCTTATTCTGGTTTTGACGCTATCTTGGCAAACCGTACTGATGTCAGTGGGTGGTTTAATCTTGGCCACCATTTATCCTTTTATGAAACGTTACACCCATTTGCCTCAGGTCATACTTGGCGCCGCTTTCAGCTGGTCTATTCCTATGGCCTTTGTGGCAACAGGACAACCCCTAAGTTGGGTGGTGTGGGCTTTGTATTTTGCTAACTTAGCTTGGACAGTCGCCTATGATACGCAATACGCCATGGTGGATAAAAACGACGATATGAAAGTGGGAGTGAAATCAACCGCTATCTTATTTGGTCAATACGATAAGTTGAGCATACTGCTGTTACAAATACTCACCTTGGTATTGCTTACTACCGTAGCATTATGGTTAAAACTAAGCTTGCCGTTTTACCTTGCGTTAGTTATCAGTGTGGGGTTGTTTTCGTATCAACAGATGCTAATTAAAGACCGAGATAGAGGTCTTTGTTTCAAAGCTTTTTTACATAACCATTATGTGGGTTTGGTGTTAGCATTAGGTATTATTGGACATTACAGCATTCATTCTTAATAAATTAAAATGTACGTATTACCATGTTCTCCCTGGTGCCTTTATGCCATGATTTTTATGCTTCGGGTTTCTCTAATTTGGCGAGGCGAGTTTCCAACGCTTCTAGTTTTTCTCTGGTACGCATAAGCACCTGACTTTGAATATCAAATTCTTCACGACTAACAAAATCTAGGCGGCTGATCTGTGATTGCAATACTTGCTTAACTTTGGCCTCTGCGCCTTCTGCCATTGTTTTCATGCCTGGAGGCAAGGCATCAGAGATTTGCTTAGCAATTTCTTCCAATTTTTTGGGGTTTAACATTGTTACGTACTCGCTGAGTGGGCAATCTTTTGGATGATAGGTATAATAGTGGGCTCAAAAGTTCAAAAAGCAATATCCGTTTAATATAGTTGGACTAATGGATGTAATTTCTTACAGTCGGCGCCCCTTAACTTGAGAGTTTAAATTTAGCATGAAACTCAACCCTGGTCAGAACGAAGCTGTCAATTTTATTTCTGGGCCATGCTTAGTTTTAGCCGGCGCCGGCAGTGGCAAAACCCGCGTTATCACCAATAAAATAGCTTACTTGGTCAGAGAATGTGAGTTACCTGCTCGTTATATAGCTGCAGTGACCTTTACCAATAAAGCCGCGCGAGAAATGAAAGAGCGTGTGGCACAAACGCTAGGCAAGAAGGAAGCGCGGGGGTTAAAAGTCTCTACTTTTCATACCCTTGGTTTGAATATTATTAAATCTGAAGTTAAAACTTTGGGTTTAAAACCTGGTTTTTCTTTGTTTGACGATAAAGACAGCATGTCGCTGCTCAAAGATTTAACCGAGGTCGAGTTTGATGGTGATAAAGAACTATTGTCTGGTTTGCAAAGGTGTATTTCAAATTGGAAAAACGATCTTATTTTACCAGAAGATTTAAAACATAAGACCCTCTCTCCCAGTGATGCTGAACATGCAGAATTTTACCAACGTTACTACAATCATTTGCGGGCTTATAATGCCCTCGACTTTGATGACCTGATCTTACTGCCTACGGTACTGTTAAAAAATAACGAAGCTGTCAGACAAAAATGGCAGAACAAAATACGTTATTTGCTGGTGGATGAATATCAAGATACCAATACCAGCCAATACGAACTGGTTAGACTTTTGGTGGGTGAAAGAGCCAGATTCACTGTGGTAGGTGATGACGATCAGTCTATTTATTCTTGGCGTGGCGCCAGACCACAAAACTTAGTGCTACTGCAGACTGATTTTCCTAAGTTAAGAGTTATTAAACTAGAACAAAATTATCGTTCGACAGAACGAATTTTGCATTGTGCCAATATTCTTATTCAGAATAACCCCCATATATTTGAGAAAAAACTATTCTCTGAGTTGGGTTACGGCGAGCCTCTGCAAGTGATTACTGCCAAAAATGAAGATCACGAAGCTGAACGTGTGGTTGCTGAATTAATGGCTCATAAGTTTATGGGGGCAACCAAATTTAAAGATTATGCGATTTTGTATCGAGGCAATTTTCAATCTCGTTTGTTCGAAAAAGTACTGATGAGTAACCGTATCCCTTATAAAATTAGCGGCGGGATGTCGTTTTTTGGTAGAACAGAAGTCAAGGACATCATGGCTTATTTACGCCTATTGGTAAATCAAGATGATGACAATGCGCTGTTGAGAGTGATCAATACGCCTACCCGAGGCATTGGCCGAGTGAGCTTAGAAAAGCTTGGTAACTTAGCTAATCATAATCGCTCTTCTATGTTTGAAGCGGCTTTCGATCCTAATCTTCAGGGTGTTTTAACTGGTAAGGCTTTAATGTCGGTAGAGCAATTTAGCCGATGGATAGTTGAATTATCAGATAGAGTGGTCAGAGGTGATGGCATTGCGACCATTCGTGAAATGATCAAGACAATGGGTTACGAAGAATGGTTGTATGAGTCCAGTACTAGCCCAAAGGCGGCAGAGATGGGCATGGCGAACATCAGCACTTTATTTGGTTGGATCAGCAACATGCTTGAAGGCGGTGAACTCGACCTGCCAATGACACTTCAAGAGGTGGTTAATCGCCTCATTCTGCGGGATATGATGGAGCGTGGCGAAGATGCCGAAGAAACAGACCAAGTACAGTTGATGACCTTGCACTCCTCAAAAGGGCTGGAATTCCCCTATGTCTTTATGGTGGGCATGGAAGAGGGGTTATTACCCCATCAAAGCAGCATTGACCAAGACAATATCGACGAGGAAAGGCGTTTAGCTTATGTCGGCATAACCCGTGCGCAAAAGGTCTTGTTTATGACGTTAGTCAAAGAAAGACGTCAATATGGTGAGGTGTTTAATCCTGAACCCAGTCGATTTTTACACGAATTGCCACAAGATGACTTGGTGTGGGAGCATAAAAAGCCAAAAGTGTCAGCACAAGAACGTCAACAAAAATCTCAGGTGGGCATTGCCAATCTCCGAAACATGATGAATAAGAGTTAAGGAGCAACTTAAACTTTTATCTCAGTAAAATTAATTTTAGCTGCTTTTTGTAAAAACTTACCTTGGCCAAACTCACAGCCTACATCTAACAATGCTTGATGTTGTTCTTGGGTATTGATACCGCTGGCAATTAACTTGAACTTCAAGTGACCAGAAATGGACAACACAGACTGAATTAATTTTAAGTTTCGTTCAGACCGAGGTAACGTTTTTACAAAATAATGATCTACTTTTACGTAATCAAATGGGTAGGAATACAAATAACTTAAAGAGGCCAAGCCACTGCCAAAATTGTCCAATACTAGCGTTATCCCGGCTCGTTTTAAAATTTTGATCGCCGGTAAGAAAAAATGAGAGCGGCGATTTAGTGCATTTTCATCAAATTCAATGACCAGTTGTTTAGGGTCAACGCCTGCATTTTTTACTCGCTCAATCAGTTGCTTAGCTAAAGTCTTTTGGGTGAGATGATGAATGGATAAATTGATCGCAATCTGTTTATTACTATCGACTTCATTCAATTGCCAATCTTGTATTATCTTACAAGCTTTGGTTAGCATGAACTTATCCATTTCTACGGTAAGGCCACACTGTTCTGCAATCCGCCAATACTGATCTCGCTTGATTTTACCTATACTAGGATGCTCCCATCTAACGTAACATTCTTGGTATATCTGTTCTTGAGTGGCTAAATTAATGATTGGCTGCGAATAACTTTCAAATGCTTCAGCTTTGAGTATTGTTCTAAACTCGCTTTCGATTTCCAATTCTTCCAGCAGTTTATCCCGCATCGTCTTATCAAAAACAATATAACGTCCGCGTCCAATAGACTTTGCTTGATACATGGCTGCATCTGCATCTCGTAGTACTTCATCAGCCGTTTGGTAGCCACTTTCAATGTAGGCAATGCCTATACTGGCACCTGAATACATATCTTTATTTTCGATGTTAAAGGGGGTGGCAATAGCACTAATAATACGCTCAGATATTTCTTCAACATCGTTTGGAGAATCATAATTGTCAACAAGTACAACAAATTCATCACCACCCAAGCGGGCGAGTAAATCATGGCCACGGATACATGAGCTAATTCTAACTGCCACCTCTTTTAAAAAGAGGTCTCCAGCCATGTGACCTAAGGAATCATTAATTTGTTTAAATCTGTCCAAATCAATAAAGATGACCGAAAAATTAGTTTCCGTATAACGTTGCTTGCTGGCAAGGGCCAGTTCGAGTCGACGATTAAATAAAACTCGATTTGCCAAGCCTGTTAGCGAATCATGTTGCGCGTCATGTTCCAGCTGTTGTTGTGCTTGTAAGCGTTCTTCAACTTGTTTTTGTAGAAATAAATTAGTGATATTGAGTTCTTCTGTTTGTTCTTTTACTTCCTTTGCAAGCCTTTGGTTATAAGCATTAATGGCATCAGATGATTGTTTTCGCCCTAATGCCACAGCAATGTGATGGGAAACAAAACGTAAAAACTCTAAATCTTTGAGGTTGTATTGTTGTTCTTTGTCGTAACTTTGAACGGCAATGACGCCACAAATTTCACTCTCAATAATAAGTGGTGAGCCCATCCATGAATTCATTTTTTGAAACATGCTTTCAGCCACCTTTACAGACAGCTCTTTAGCATCGCTTAACTCTTGTACCCTAGTCGCATCTATCAACTCTGCGCTGCCATGCCTGATAACGTACTCTGTAACACCTAAACCTATGGGACGAGGTTCAATTTGAGATTGCACTTCGTCTTTGTAATAGGGAAATTGCAGGGTTTGATTAACTTTGTCTATAGTGGCGACATAACAGTTAGGTGCGCCAATTAAGCGTGATAGCGTGTCATGAATAGCAGCATAAAAATCATCCATATCTCCTTCAACTGAGGCTGAAAGCTCAGATATTTCAAACAAAGCCTGTTGTAAGGATTCTACTTTTTGTCTTTCACTGATTTCTTCCTGTAATTCATCATTGATTTGCCTTAACTGTTTAGTGCGTTGGCGGATCGTTTTTTCAGTCAACTCTCGACTTTTGACTCTATCAACACAGTTGACTATGTGCTGAGAAACGAATAACAGTATTTCTAAATCTGCCTGATTGTAACGAATCGATTCGTCATAACTTTGAACGACCATCGCACCTATTACTTGTGAACCTCGCTTTAAGGGGATACCAATCCAATCAACAGGATCTGCGCCTAAATCTTTTACGGATATATCGGCAAGTTGTTGATGATACGTTTCTTGAGTTAGGAATAGGTGGTTGCCCGTGCGAAGTATGTAGCCGGTAATACTATTTTTTAGGTCTTCAGCAGAAACGTGTGAAACTACTTGTTCGTCAAATTCGTCCACAAAATAGACAAAGTTAATAATGTCATTTTCTTCTTCATAAAAGGCAACAAAGAAGTTTTGAGCGGGCATTAAGTCGCCAACAATGTCATGTATTGCGGGGTAAAGGCTGGATAATTCATTAATTGAGCTGGCTAGTTCAGAAATATCAAATAGCGACTTTTGAATAGACTCAGAATGTTTGTACTTTTTGGTGATCTCCTGTAACTGAGGGACAAGCTCTCGCAATTCCTCCAAAGACAGTTGATTGGCGTTATTTTTAGATATCATTAGCTGAATTAATGGTTCTTTTTATATAAGTACAAGTGCAAGTACAGAAATGCATTTATCTAAAGTAAACTATTCAGACTAAAAAGACCACCATCAGGTGGTCAAATTTACGCCAAGGTTTAAGATGTTATTCTAAATCTATATACCTTCAATCATATGTTCGATTGCCGCTTTAATGTCATCATTTGAACAATCGCCGCATGTTCCCATTGGTGGCATGGCACGAATACCATCGATTGCATTTTGCCACACGGTATCAAAACCCTGTTCCATACGAGGTGCCCAATCTGCTGCGTCTTGCAATTTAGGAGCATTTAAAACACCTACACTGTGACAGGCAACACACGCTTTGGCGTAAATTTCAGAACCTGATCTTGGTCCTGTTGATGCCACTTCAGCTTTTGCACCGGCTACATGCACTTTACCAATAGGCTGAATGCGAGCCCTAATGTTATCTTCGCTCATTTCTTGTGCTTGTACTGCCAAGACACTAAAAACACCCATACAAATACATAAAAAGACTTTAAATTTCACTATATTCTCCAAATCAGGCTTTGTTTACCTAAAAAACTGAAACAGATTATAACGACTAATGTTTTGTGAACAACTATTTAACTAACAAATCTAAGTGAATTCATATTATTTGTTAAAACGATGTAAATTTTAATTGTTATTAAACATTCCGATCCTAAACTTGACTGATCTAATTTCAATATTAAATGGTAATATCTATGTTTAATGAAATTATTATAAAAGAGATCAATAATGGTAACAATAACACGCCTCTTGGGATTAGTGTGTTGTGTTGTGTTAACCGGCACAGCCTGCGCCCAGCAACCAAAAAAGCCTGACTCAGGTGGCATTCAATCTTATGAATACCAACTTATCACTGAGGGAATAGATATCCCTTGGGGTATGGCCTGGTTAGATGAAAAAATCATATTAGTCTCCGATCGCAAAGGTGAATTGCGGGTCATCAGCAATGGCGTGTTATTAGAAGAAAAAATTACAGGTTTGCCTGAACTTCGGGCGCAAGGCCAGGGCGGGTTATTAGATGTTGCAGTCGATCCAAACTATGCTCAAAATAGCCTTATATACTTTTCTTATTCAGGCCTCGAAGGTGAGGGAGAAGGTGCTCATACATCAGTTTTGCGAGCTAAATTACACGATTTTAAGCTAACCGAACAAACCGTTATTTTTGAAGCTGGCCCCAACACCAATAAAGGTCAACATTACGGCAGTCGCCTAACATTTGATAAACAAGGTTATTTGTATATCTCCAGCGGTGATAGAGGAGACCGTGACGTCAATCCACAACGATTAGACAGAGATGCAGGTAAAATTCACCGCATCAACAGTGACGGTAGTATCCCTAAAGACAATCCATTTGTTGCACGAAAAGACGCAAATCCTTCTATCTTTTCATATGGTCATCGCAACCCTCAAGGCATGGCAATGCATCCGGTAACGGGCGATATCTGGACTCACGAACATGGCCCAAAAGGTGGCGATGAAATTAACATAATCCGAAAGGGTGCAAATTATGGTTGGCCGGTGATTAGTTTTGGGGTCAATTACAGCGGTTCGTCTTTTACTGAGTTGACTGAAAAAGAGGGCATGGAGCCGCCACGATGGTATTGGGTTCCTTCTATTGCCCCATCAGGCATGACCTTCGTCACTAGCGAAATCTACCCAGATTGGAAAGGTAAAATCATAGTGGGCTCATTAAAGTTTGCCTATCTAGTCGCCCTTGAATTAGAGGGCGACAAGGTACTCAGCCAAGAAATTTTGTTTCCCGGCATAGGCCGTGTGCGCAATGTTGTGCAAGGTGCTGATGGGTATATATATGTGGCGACTGATGGCGCAGGGATATTTAAAATAGTACCGAGTAAATAATTTATATAAGGAATAAGTCATACCACTAACCACAGGTAAAATTTATCCCTTATCTACCTTCATTCAATTCTTTTGATGAAAAGCATATCTGTTTTGAGCGTATCAATTGCTAACACTTTGGGTTGAATAGATAAGGCCATACATTTATGTTCACCGAATGAGGTCCAAGACAGAAAATCCACGTTGTAAGGACCGCCAAATTTAATTTTGCAGTGATCTTTGGTCCTAGCTTGCTAGCATCCGAACACTTTAGGATTGGGAACAAGGTCACTGCGAGCCCCAGAGGGCTGCTATAGCACTATTTTTGTTAGGGCGGTGCAGGTTGGCTGGTATCCCGCCAATATTGACTTTAAGGCGTCGGTATTTATTGGTTTGGTGAGATATTCGTTCATGCCTGCATCAAGACACTTTTCTCGTTCACTATTCATGGTGTTTGGAGTAAGTGCGATTATAGGGATTTTACTATAAAGTTCGCCAGCATTCCCCGCTCGTATGAGTCGTGTCGCTTCGTAGCCATCCAGATTAGGCATCTGACAATCCATAAGTATCAGGTCAAATTTTGACGTCTTGGGATGAGTGAGCATAGCAAGCGCTTCAAGCCCATCGTTTGCAACATCTGCCTTAATTGCTAAGCTGTTCAATATGGCAATCATCACCTCTTGGTTGATAAGATTATCTTCAACCAGTAGGACACGCAGCGCAGAAAAACTAACAAAGGACGTGGTGGTGCGAGTCTTTTCTGTCTGAGTTGTTTCGGGATCTGGATAAGCAAGCTGAACAGAGAACGTGAAGACAGATCCTTCTCCTAACGAACTCTGAGCTGTTATGCTGCCGCCGATCAATTCACAGAGCTGCTTGGTAAGCGCCAGACCTAAACCCGTGCTGCCAAAATTTCTTGTTGTCGACATACCTGCTTGAATGAACGAGTCGAAAAGGTAGGGAAGTGTCGCTGACACCAATGCCAGTGTCGGTCACCACCACACTTAGGCGGAGATGATCGTCGAGCGTATTCAAACCATATTCGACAATGATGCTGCCCAGTTCCGTAAACTTGAACGCATTGGACAGTAGATTGTTCAGAATCTGGATGATCCGGTGAGGGTCGCCGACAACTTTTTCTTGTTGGACGCATTCCTTCACCAGTTCGAGTTTTAGTCCTTTTTTGTTAGCCTGAAATTGCTGATTATGCGTCAACTCAGCAAATAATTGCTCTAAATTGAATTCCACCCGCTCGATCATCAGTTCATCAGCCTCTATCTTTCAGAAATCTAGGATGTCGTTGATTACAATCAGTAGTGACTCGGCGCTACGTTTGGCTGTTGCAATGAAATCTTTTTGTTCTTCATCCAGTTTGGAGCGTGACACAAGTTCAATCATGCCAATGACTCCGTTCATTGGCGTGCAAATTTCGTGACTCGTGTTTGATAAAAATGCACTTTTTGCCTTTGTCGCGGCCTTAGACTCCTGCTCATGTCGTATTGCAAGGTCTCTCTGCTGCTTGAGTTCCAGTTGTTTTTCTACCAATTTTTTTCGCGCCAGATGGGCGAACCAGCTAAGCAGGGTGCTCATTGCCACAGCGAAGAAAAAGTGTTGGGTTAACGCCATTTCAAGTGCGGTGTTGACGCTGATCCATCCTATCCAGTTGAAAAGAATTGAAGCTGCCCAGTGCTGACGACTTGGTAACACAATGCCTGACGCGATAATAGTAACGATTATGTTGGTAGTTTGTTCTGGCGCTTCAGAAAACCATAAATGTTGCAGACTGTTTGAACCAGCCATGAGCAACAGTAATAGAATGATCAGGTTATGTTGGGTTAAGGGAGCTTGGAAGCTTTGAGTCCGATGACAAGACTTACAGTTGCCTTCAATAGGGCTGTAGTAAACAGGATCCATTTAAATGTTTCTTGCAGTATAAAAAGATGTGTCAATGTCAGAAAAAAATACAGAAACGTAACAAAGTAGGCACCAGGCCTAAGTAGGTCTAGGGTTTCATTAACGTTTTTTTTTCAGACTTTGTCGATTGAAAAGGAACAATCACCTCAATATATTCGTGTTAATTATAGGAGAGTGCCCGATATTTTCAGCCTACAGGTGACTAGAATACTTAGCTTGTACGAATTTACAATGAATCAAAAAGACAGCCATTGTAAATATTGTTAAATGACTCTAAACATTTGATTGAATAACAACGGGTGTCTAGATCATTTCATTGATGGTAAACAGGAAACAACATAGAAATGCCGTCAATCAAGGAGTCGCGACTGACGATTACCGGCAAGGACACGAGGATTTTCAATCCTCTGCTTTACCAACTGAGGTATCTGGGCATCAACTAACAAGTGTCTTTTCAGACCGCCTGATTCGCTGAAGAAAAGCGGCAGTCATTTTGTAGTCATTAACCTAAAACTAAAAAGCCCCGCAATTTCTTGCAGGGCTTCTAGAATAATGGTGCCCAGACTCGGAATCGAACCAAGGACACGAGGATTTTCAATCCTCTGCTCTACCAACTGAGCTATCTGGGCATCAACTAACAAGTATCTTTTCAGACCACCTGATTCGCTGAAGGTGCGTATTAGACGGATTTAGGCCTTTTAAGTCAACCCCTTTTTAGGGATATTTTGCAGATTGCTTATAGATTGCGCAAATTCCCTACTAAAACAACTTAGTTCAGGCAAATCGTTACTTTAAAATTGCTTAGCTTTAGCTTTTTGGCGGCACGTAACCTTCGATATCAGGTTCTTTGCCTTCGAATAAATAAGCTTTCATCTGAGTTTCTAAAAATATTCTTGCGGTTGGCTCCATCATGTTGAGTTTATTTTCGTTGATCAACATGGTTTGTTTCTTTTGCCATTCAGCCCATGCTTCTTTGCAAATTTTATCGAAAATTTCCTTACCTAGTTCACCTGGGTAAAGCTGGAAATCTAGACCATCTGCTTCTTTTTGTAGACGTTGACAAAATACTGTTCTGCTCATAATGCTCCTAATCAAACTGGATAATTAAAATGATGTATTGATTGTACTAAATAGTTTCTTGGTTGGCGCGGCTAATCCAACATTTTGTGGCTGGGTTAAGTCGAACCACATTTGTGTGTCTTCCATTATTTGTGCAACAGGCTGTTGTTTTAGATGCAGCACAACCGGCTGTATGTCTAAATGAAAGTGACTAAAGGTGTGCCGAAAAGGACTAAGTGTTTGTTGTTGGATGTCGTTAAGCCCTAGGCTTGATGCGCGTTCAACAATTTGTTCGGCATGTTCAACTTCATGAAAACCCCATAATCCACCCCATAATCCTGCTGGTGGGCGTTTGTATATTAAAAGTTGTTTTTGCCACATGGGAATAAGCATTATAGTCGATCGTACTGGGATAGTCTTTTTCGGCTTTTTGTGCGGTAACTCTGCTTGGCGACCTTGCACAAATGCTAAGCATTCTGTATGTAATGGACAAATGTCACATTGGGGTTTGCTGCGAGTGCAAAGTGTTGCGCCCATGTCCATCATGGCTTGTGTATAATCAGCCGTTCTGTGTTTTGGGGTTAAGTTATCTGCGTACTGCCATAAGTCAGTTTCAACTTTTTTATTGCCAGGCCAACCATCAACAGCAAAATAGCGGGCCAGTACACGTTTAACATTACCATCTAGAATACTGTGATGCTGACCACAAGCTAAAGACAAAATAGCACAAGCAGTAGAGCGACCAATACCTGGTAAGGCAATGAGTTGTTTTAACTGTTCAGGGAATTTTCCGAGGTAATCATCCCTAATGATTTGCGCTGACTTTTGCAAATTGCGCGCCCGGGCGTAATAGCCTAGACCTGTCCAATGGTGTAACACTTCATCTTGTGCCGCATTTGCCAAACTTAATACATCAGGGAATCGCTGCATAAAAGCTTGGTAGTAGGGGATAACCGTTTTAACCTGAGTTTGTTGCAACATTATTTCAGACACCCAAACTGTGTAAGGGGTTTTCTGTAGTTGCCAAGGCAGGTTTTTTCTGCCATTTAGGTCAAACCAAGCTAAAACTTTTTCGCTAAAAGGGGTATGAGTTGCTTTAATGTTGTGTGGCACTGAGTAAGGTTCTGTTGTTCTTGAGGTAATTACCGGATAATACCCTAACAAACTTGAAATAGTTAATTTGAGAATAGATTGCCAAAAACAAACAATACCCCTTATCAAATTGACCAGCCTGTTGTCTTCTTCCCGGGCACATTGTGTGATGAAAGAATCTTCAACTCATGCTGGCAACATCTAGATATTCCTATGCGGGCTTTTGTACCTTTGCAGTGGGCAGAAGATTTAGCCCAAATGAAAATGTTAAGTGCAGACCGTCTCGCCTATTTTGAACAACCCGTGCATTTGGTGGGATATTCTTTGGGGGGGTATATCGCAGCGTTGACCGCCTTAGAAAATCAAAGTCATATTGCATCTCTAACGCTTATTGCTAGTGCCTGTGACGAATTACCTAATGCTGAAATTCAGCAGCGCCAACAATTGCTTAAGTTAATCAAAAATAAACAATATAGCGGTATGACTGAGACGCGTTTAAATAGTTTTTTTCATGATTGCCATCATCAGCATAATGAATATGTAAATATCCTTAAACAAATGGAACAAGACTTAGGTGCTGCAGTTTTGGCTGCGCAAGTGGGGGCGGTTCAACCCAGAAAAAATCTGCTTCCCGATTTATCTAAATGTCCTTTTCCTATTCACCTTGTCAGTGGCGTGCAGGATAATTTGGTGAGTGAAGCAACCATGGTTGCCATGCATAAAATTTTACCAAATAGTGATCTGACCCTAATAGAAAAGGCGGGGCATATGTTACCGATTGAACAATCTAGAGCATTGGCGGAATATATAGCATTAAAAATTGGATAAACTATGCCGTCTGCCTTGCAATCAGTCTGTGTCGCCGGATAATGCGCCACACAGAGTGCTGGCAATATCAACATTAAGCATGGGCATGTCACCAGTAACATTTTTAAGATGAGATCTAAATATGAGTCAGTTTACATCTGAACAAGAAGCCGCCGAATCAGGGGTGTATATTCGCAAAATTCAGAGTTTTGTAAAAAGAGAAGGGCGCTTAACGCCAGGTCAAGCGAAATCAATCGAACAAAACTGGCCCACTATGGGTTTAAAGCATACTGACGGCCTACAAAATTTTGCAGATGTTTTTGATCGCAAAGCACCGCTGGTATTAGAGATTGGTTTTGGTATGGGCAAGTCTTTGGTTGAGATGGCGTTAAATGAGCCAGATAAAGATTTTGTTGGGATAGAAGTCCACCGTCCAGGAGTTGGCACTTGTTTAAGTGAAGCCGCTGAGCACAATGTACATAACTTACGCGTATACGAGCATGATGCGGTTGCAGTGTTTGCTGATTGTATCGCTGATAATTCTTTGGCCCGTGTACAGTTGTTTTTCCCTGACCCTTGGCATAAAAAACGTCATCACAAAAGGCGCATTGTGCAATCTGATTTTGCGCAAAAGCTTAGAAATAAATTAGCAATTGGAGGTGTGTTTCATATGGCAACTGATTGGGAAAACTATGCTGAACATATGTTGGTTGTAATGTCTGAAGCTGAAGGTTTTAATAATCACTCATCGACTAACGATTATGTGCCAAGGCCCGAGCAGCGACCGCTTACTAAATTTGAACAGCGTGGACATAGATTAGGCCACGGTGTATGGGACTTAATGTTTGAGAGGATATATTGATGCTGTCTGCTCCTAGCCAATTATTGATGCGTAATAAAGATACCTTGGCACAAGGTAAGTGGTTACTGGTTAACCCAACCGATAGCCACATCACTGAACAACTGAACAACCCTGACATTAACGTGTTTCATCAATACTTTGATATTTATCAGCAAAGTTGTACTGCCGGAAATTCAACACAACATAGTTTCACTGCTGGTTATCCTACTGATGACAAATTCGATGGTGCGGTTATTTACATGCCTAAGTCTAAAGACCATGCGAAAATGTTGATTGCCAATGTTGCAGCCTGTCTTAAGGAAAATGGCAGTCTGTTACTCGTGGGTGAAAACAAAGGCGGCGTGAAGAGTGCAGCTAAAATCCTCGAGACAATCAGTTCTCAAGTAAACAAAGTCGATTCTGCACGTCACTGTGCGTTATTTGGTGCACAAATAGATAAACCAGTAAAACCCTTTGAACTAGCTAAGTGGCAGAGTGAAATTGAAATTTCTGTTGCCGGTTTAGACTATAAAATATGCTCTTTACCGGGCGTGTTTAACCATGGCGCAATCGACTTAGGTACTAGGGTGTTATTGGATAACTTGCCTGAAATAAAAACGGGGCGATTGTTAGACTTTGGTTGTGGTGCAGGTGTGATGGGTTGTTATCTTGGGTTGAAAAGTCCAGAAAGTGAAGTGGTGATGAGTGATGTCAGTGCCTTAGCTGTGCACTGCTCTAAAGAAAGTGCCAAGCTGAACCACCTTAACGTTAAAGTGGTCCCGTCAAACGGTATGATGGATGTGCAAGGCAAGTTTTCTGCCGTATATACTAATCCTCCGTTTCATACCGGTATTCAGACTGACTATTCTGTTACTGAAGAATTTATTTCTCAACTAAAACAATACATTGCTAAAGGTGGTTCGCTGACATTGGTGGCGAATAAATTTTTGCGTTATTCTGAGTTACTCGAACAGCGGTTTAGTGCGGTGGGTCTTATTGCCCAAACCACTAAATTCAGTCTTTACCATTGCGCTCGCATAAAATAAAAAAGGTAAGCAGCTCAAATGAAAATATTGTTTGTTGTGTCTGAAGTGGAAGATCTGGTCAAAACAGGTGGTTTAGCTGATGTAGGCAAAGCGTTGCCTTTGGCATTGGCTGAGCTGGGTCACGACGTGACAATAGTCATGCCCTACTATAAACAGTTAGCAAATAAATTTAACGCTGCTGACTGTTGTGACAAACAAATCTTAGATGCTGGCCATCAATCCTATGAGTTTGCTGTTAAACGATTAACCTTAGAGGGCTTGCCAGTATTAGCGGTTGACTACCCAGTGTATTTTGACCGTAAAGGTCTGTATTCTGACGATTATCATGCTTATCCAGATAATGCAGAACGTTTTGCATTTTTTGCTAGCGCGGCATTACAAGCGTCAAAAGCAGTCGGGTTTCAGCCTGACATTGTGCATTGTAACGACTGGCATACTGCACTCACACCCTACTTTGTTAGCATCGACGACTCTGGTTTTTTTGCTCAGGCAAAAACAATTTTTACTATTCACAATGGGGCTTACCAAGGGACACATCAATTTAGCGATATTGCTTTTTTACAAACACATTATAAATTACACAGCCAGTTGGACGGAGATGCTTTAAATTTTGTACGTATGGGGATCCGTTACGCCAATAAAATTAATGCTGTTAGCCCAAACTATGCACAAGAACTCCTGACGCCTCTTGGCTCTCATCACTTATTTAATGAGTTCCAAAACCGACGGGATGACGTGTCAGGTATTTTAAACGGTTGTGATTATAGTCAGTGGGATCCTATTAATGACCCTCATATTGCAAAAAACTATCATCATACTGACTTGTCTGGCAAAAAAGCCTGCAAAGCTGAATTACAAAAAGAGTTAGGGCTACCAAAAAAAGTACGCGTACCTCTTATTGGTATGGTGTGTCGTCTAACTGATCAAAAAGGTTTTGGCTTTATTTTGCCTATGTTAGATAAATTGATGCAACACGATGTGCAAGTTGCCATCATTGGTACGGGCGATCCTAAAATTAGTTTGTATCTAAGAGAAGTGGCCGACAAATACCCAAAAAAACTAGCGTTTGTAGAAGACTTTAGTGTGCGTAAAGCACACATGATTGAAGCGGGTAGTGACTTTTTTCTTATGCCTTCTTTATTTGAGCCTTGTGGCTTAAATCAAATGTATAGTTTGGCATACGGCACCTTGCCTATAGTTAGAGCCGTTGGTGGGCTTAAGGATACCGTGATCGATTTAGCAGAGGAACCTGACAATGCCACTGGGTTTGTATTTGAACAGCCCGATAGCAGCGCATTGTTATCATGTATACGGCGGGCCTTGCTGTTTTATCATGAGTCACCTAAGGTACTTGCGTTAACACAACAGCGAGCCATGCAAAGCCGCTTTACTTGGGACGTCGCTGCACTAGACTATCAAACACTATATCTGAGCTAAAATTATTGATTAAAAACAGGGATATTCTTTTTTGTTGTTTACTGTTTGTTGGGCTGACAAAAACATTTTAAGCATTACCATTCAAATGTTTGCAGGCTTTCGAAAGGCAAAGTGCTTGTGAGTATCTTATTTATAAAAAGGCTGCATTACTTTTGGCTTTTTTGGATGTAGATAAAGGTGATGCTGTCTGCATCTGTTTAAGGGATTTTAAAGGATTCAGAAATACTGCAACGAATTAAAGTGAATCAATAGAACAACGCGTTACGCTGCAGAGGCAGGCAGAAAAACATCAGTTAAGTGAGCCTGATATTTTGACTTTAATCAGGCACTAATTTTTCATTAAAACATGAGTAAATTTAGTCTATTAGTTTCAATTTGAACGTTTATGTATCAATATTGTAAATGAAGAGTTGTCAGACCAAGGAATACGTTACAAGCAATATGGCCTCAGACGCTAAATCTATATCTATTAAAAGCCTGATTATATGGGGCGTTATGGCTATAACATCTTTGTCATTGATTTTGTCTTCAGGTGTCAATTTGTATAGTCAAATCAGTACCTATCGACAATCCCTGCAAGAAAACGTTTTGACTTTTTCCGAGATGATTGGCCAAAGCGCTTTAAAATCCATGATGAGCGATAAAGGTGTGGTTGCAGAACTAAACCTCAAGGCACTGGCAGCATCCAACATCATTGAAAATGTACATCTTTACAAAATTATTGACCAGGAAAATACTGACTTTTTTGCGAGCTATAACAAAGCAGGCATTGCACCGGTTAAAACCAAGTTTGATCAAGTAGAAGCGCTGATTAAACCTAAAATGACGGGGGGAGTGATAGAGATTATTCGGCCTATTCGCAATGATGAAGATGTGTTGGGATACGTTTACTTGCGTGCTTCATCAGAAATATTGGAAAACCTGATTGCCCAGTCGATTATGATTACCGTAAGTATGTTTGTGATTTGTTTGCTGATATGTTTTTTCTTTACTTTGAAACTACAAAGTATGATTACCGCCCCTATTCATGTTTTGGTGAAATTGGTGCACCGTATTACACGGCAAAGGGATTATTCAAGCCGAACAGAGCTGCAAGGTATAAAAGAATTAGATATTTTAGGTGAAGCGTTCAACAAAATGTTACAACGCACCCAAGAACATATGGAACGGCAAACTGAGGCAGAATCTGAACAAGTTAAGTTAAATTTGAGTTTGGAGGGAAGAGTACAGCAACGTACTATGGCCTTAAAAGAAGCCAATAACGAATTGATCCAAACTTTAGAAAAGCTTCACCAGTTTCAACGGCAAATGGTACAAAACGAAAAAATGGCATCTTTGGGCGATATGGTTGCCGGTGTGGCTCATGAGGTCAATACTCCTATTGGTCTTGGTGTCACAGCGTCAACGATGATGTTAGACAGATTATCTGATATGCGTAAAGCGTTTGAAGACAAAACCCTCAAAGCCAGTTCTTTATCGAAGTTTATTGCTGAAGGCGAAGAAAATCTTAACATCATCTATCGTAACCTCAATCGAGCGGCTGAGCTGATTTCAAGCTTTAAACAAGTAGCCGTTGATCAATCTTCAGAAAATAATCGTGTTTTTTCTTTTGCTAAGTTGATGGACGAAATATTAATGTCGATGCGGCCTAAGTTAAAAAAGGTAAAGCATCTGATCAATGTGAATTGTGCAGATAATTTAGTGGTTGAGTCTAAAGCTGGGCCGATTAATCAAATTATGATCAATTTAATCATGAATTCTATTATTCATGGTTTTGAAGACGTGGATAAAGGCCAAATAGATATTACCATTGAGCCTGTCGATGATACTAAGGTCAGTATCGAATTTAAAGACAACGGCAAAGGTATACCAGAACATTTACGAAAGCGTATTTTTGACCCTTTTGTCACCACTAAACGTGGTCAGGGCGGCAGTGGTCTAGGTATGCATTTAGTTTATAACTTAGTCACACAAGCCCTAAATGGCTCGATTTCTATCGTTAGTGAAGAAGGTCAGGGCGTTCAATTCAGAATTTTATTCCCTGTCAAAATGGTGGATATCAACAAAGTACGTATTGATTCTTTTATATAAATGCAGAAATTTTATTTATATATGCAACTTTAGTTAGATAAAACCCTGATTTTTAAATATTTTCTGATAAACTTTTACACAAATTCCTAACCAGGCGTGAAACATGCAGACTCCTAACGTATTAATTGTTGAAGATGAAGTGGTCACACGTACCACCCTTAAAAGCTTGTTTGAAGCAGAAGGGTATAATGTATTTGAAGCCGAAAATGGTGAGCAGATGCATGATATCTTCGCAAATAACACTATCAACCTGGTCATTATGGATATCAATTTACCCGGTAAAAATGGCTTAATTTTGGCTCGCGAAGTGCGTGGCCGTAAAAACATTGGTTTGATATTTTTAACCGGCAGAGATAACGATGTAGACCGAATTTTAGGTCTAGAAATTGGTGCTGATGACTATCTGACTAAACCTTTTAATCCTCGTGAATTGACTATACGTGCACGTAACTTATTGACGCGTACAAGTAACAGTAACGAAGATGATGACCTACCAAGCCGTGTAGGTTTTAACGGGTGGATATTAGACAGCGATAGCCGTAGCTTGATCTCTCCTAGTAGCAAAGAGTTTCGTTTGCCACGGAGTGAATTTCGAGCATTGCATTTGTTTTTAAATAACCCAGGTAAAATTCTGACGCGTGAACAACTCATAATGGAAATGACCGGCCGTGAATTGCGCCCTAATGACCGCACAGTTGACGTGACTATTCGACGTATCCGAAAGCATTTCGAATCAGAAATTAATGCGGATGATTTGATTGTCACTATTCATGGTGAAGGTTATCGCTTCTGCGGTTCTTTAGATCCATAACACTTTTGACGAAGTAATTTTAAAAAAGCTCCTTAGGGAGCTTTTTTATTGTCTTAAGTTTTACTTAAGTTTCAACTTCTAGAATGATGAAAAGTTATCTAGAAGGCCAATGATTTGCGTCAGTTCCTATTAAGTCTGCTGGTTATTCACATCAGCTTCACACCGCTATCTTTAAGTTTTGCACAGGAGATGGCAGCGCCAGATTTTGCAATCTCTAACGCTCATTTACCTAACAAATTATCTGATTTAAAAGGGCAGGTCGTGTATCTCGACTTTTGGGCTAGCTGGTGCAAACCATGCCGTAAGTCATTTCCTTGGATGAACCAGATGCAGCACCAATATGCTGGAGAAGGTTTGCAAATTATTGCCATCAATTTAGATACGGAAGCGGCTTTGGCAAAAGCCTTTCTAGATAAAGTACCTGCACAAATCCCCATTGTTTATGACCCTGAAGGCAAGGTTGCTAAGGATTATGAGTTACTGGGTATGCCAAGCAGTTATTTAATCGATAAAAAAGGCAAAATCCGTTTTTCACACAAAGGATTTTTCACCCGCACCGAACCCTTATACGAACAAGAATTAGTTTTATTAATCAATGAAAAGGAGTAGCCAGTTATGCTAAAAAAAGCACGAATTACCGTCGCATTTTTGATAAGTACCCAACTTGTTGGCTGTGTAAACCTTGGCGTGCAGCCTTGGGAGCGTGACTTATTAGCCAAAAAAGAAATGGCTTTGGACTCTGAGGGGATCGACCTTGGTTTAGATGACCATATTTATTTTAGCAAAGAGGCCACTAGTGGTGGTCGTGCTTTTGCTGGTGGAGGTTGTGGATGCAATTAATATATAAAAACGCATTAACCAACAAGATGAGAAAAACAGCCAACGTTAATGCTGCACTTGCTGCAGCGACGTGTACGCTATTAGGCACCTCTGCAGTTGTTCAAGCCGATGAAGGTGTGTGGGAAATGGACGCAGCTTTGTTGTACTACGGTGAAACGGAAAGAGTTACAGCAGTTGAAGGCGTTTTTTCGGCCAAAAAAGACTTTGGTGATGAGCATCTTTTTTCTACTAAAATTACTGCTGATTCACTCACTGGGGCCTCAGCGTCGGGTGCAGTTGCTCAACCAAACGCTCAGACCTATACACGCCCATCAGGAAAAGGCCAATATGTTGTTGCTACAGGTGAAGTACCTTTAGATGACACATTTCATGATACTCGAGCGCAACTTGAATCACAGTGGACTCAGCCGCTTTGGAATGACATGCGTGGCAGTACAGGTGTGCACTTGTCAAAAGAGTATGACTACCTGTCTATTGCAGTTAATGGCTCGTTTGCGAAAGATTTTAATCAGAAAAACACCACAGTTTCTGCTGGGTTATCTTTAGCTTATGACACTATCGATCCCGAAGGTGGACGCCCTGTTGCCTTTTCTGAAATGGTAATCGATGAAGGTCAATTTGCTAATGAGGAAGCTTATCAAGCTGCTTTTGATGCCACAAGACAGACAGGTACCGATGATAAGACCACGGTAGATTTGATGTTTGGAATGACTCAAATTATCAACCGCAGAATGTTGATGCAATTTAACTATGGCTTATCGATGTCTGATGGCTATCACACTGATCCCTTTAAGGTCTTAAGTGTGGTCAACGACCAAGGGTTAACTCAGTCGTTAGTGCATGAAGATAGACCCACAGAGCGCACCCGTCATAATTTCTATTGGCAAACAAAATATGCCTTGGATGTTGGTGTAGCCGATGTTTCTTATCGTTACGCCACCGATGACTGGGACGTCTCATCACATACAATAGATTCTAGATTTCGATTTAATTTGAGTGACATTACTTATATTCAGCCTCATTTTAGGTATTACCAGCAAAGTGCTGCTGAGTTTTATCAACCATTTCTAATAGAAGGCACAACTCTGCCTACATTTGCCACTGCAGATTATCGTTTAGGCGAAATGACCGCTTATACCTTAGGCATAAAATACGGAATGAAAATGCCTAGTGGTAATGAATGGGCATTTAGGTTGGAATATTATCAGCAAGATCCTAAAAATGCTGGTTTCGACGAGCCCGGTGCCTTAAAGCAACTCGACTTATACCCCAGCGTGAAAGCAGTGATTGCACAAGTCAGCTATAGCTTTTAATGTAGGCTTTTACTTTAAGGACTGCCTTTGTCAACAGGCTATTTTACCATAGTGAAAAAAGGCGACCATATGATGGGTCGTTTTTCTGCTATGGCCAGTCCATGCGAGCTTTTGATGGAAACGCAAGACCCTTTGCTTGCCAACTACCTTACCTCCCTTGCCTATAAAGAAACCAAACGTATAGAACAGAAATTTAGCCGTTATTTGCCAAACAACCCCATGGCTAATATTAATCATAGTATGGGTAAAGCTGTAGCCATTGATGCTGAAACTTTTCGACTGCTGGAATTTGCTAATAGTTGCTTTGAGTTAAGTGACAGTATGTTTGATATGACATCTGGTGTATTACGTCAGGCATGGAAATTCGATGGCTCAGATAATGTACCTCCCCCTGAAGCGGTACAAGCATTAATGCCTTATATTGGGTGGAAAAAAGTCAAATATAATCAATCTTCAATCACACTCATTAAAGGCATGGAGTTAGACTTTGGTGGTATAGGCAAAGAGTATGCGGTGGATTGTGTGGCTAACATGTGCACTGAATATGCGCCGAAAACATCAGTAGTAGTGAATTTTGGCGGCGATATTCAAGTCACACGTGCACGTCATAACTCACAGCCTTGGTATATCGGTGTTGAAAGCCCTGAAGATGATGATAAAAATACCACTCACACCCTAAAAATCATCAGTGGCGGATTAGCCACCAGTGGAGATGCAAGGCGTTATCTATTAAAAGACGGTAAACGTTACAGTCATATCCTTAATCCCAAAACTGGATATCCCATTGAAAAAGTGTCACGTTCTGTAACTCTCGCTGCCCCCCATTGTATTCAAGCTGGATTATTGGCGACCTTAGCTTTGTTGAAGGGCTCTGACGCAGAAGTCTTTTTAGAGCAGCAGGATGTCAAGTTTTGGTGTTATCGATAGAGTACAGGTAACTAATCTTATTCCGATAGGTGTGGTGAGTTTGACTAGTTGTGATGCTTGAAGCAGGTTTTGATTTTATATAACTGGGCTCTATAGGCGATAAACGGTCCTTCAAACGATTGTTTGGTAACTAAACAAAGTAGACTAGTATGTTGAAAGATAAGTTTACTCTTGTATCTTAACCCCGTGCAAAACATAAGCTATGTTTTACACTATCCAAGGTGATTGGATAGAGGGGTAGAGACACTGCAATTGCTCTTAGTGCTTACCATTCTGTGGGTCAGATTAGTGCCTAC
>Ga0307488_10000181_pt1 | contig 47951 bp, 48 predicted proteins | sample SB02metaG_FD_202248 | JGI IMG/M metagenome (GOLD analysis project Ga0307488, IMG submission 202248) | Sea-ice brine microbial communities from Beaufort Sea near Barrow, Alaska, United States - SB 0.2 | ecosystem: Environmental > Aquatic > Marine > Coastal | place: USA: Alaska | collected... | reverse complement strand
TGGACTTCTTCGATATGATTACTGAGGAAGGAAACCGATACGAGATACCTAGCATCCGAGAGATTAAGGGTGTGATGTGGAAGGGTAAGGCTGACATAATAGGTAACGAATGCCTGATGGATTTAAAGACCACCGGAGACATTAAGAAGTTTAAGAGGTCTGCGAGTCTATACAACTACGATAGTCAAGCATACATATACCAAGAGTTATTTGGTAAGCCACTTATATTCTTAGTGATAGATAAGACTACGCATCAGCTTGGAATCTTCAGACCATCTGAGGACTTCATCAAGAGAGGAGAGCGTAAGGTAGAGAAAGCAGTAGAGGTTTACAATAACTTCTTCTCAGACAGTGCCGATAAAAGCATTGACGATTTCTACATAGAAGAGTACATTGATTAGTCTGTTCCAACAGACTCACACAGATGGCGATTCGTGGTGCTTCCCTAGTCACGATGAGCCTTTTTTAAAAGGGAATTAAATTTATATTATGTCAAAAGAAAAAATCTTTGCAGACGGATTCTCGTTCTCAACGAGAGACAATCAACCTGACTTTGTTGTTGGGAGAGTATCAGTGAAAATTGAGGATGCTATACCATTCTTAAAAGAACACGGCTCTAAGCGTGGATGGGTAAACCTAAACGTATTAGTGGGTAGAAGTGGTAATCCATACATAGAGCTAGATACCTTTGAGCCAAAATCAAATACTCAAAAAGCTCCTGCTCCCGTAGTGGAGGACGAGAACTTACCTTTCTAAATCCCCCTAGTTAGAGAGTGAAGTGGATAGGCATCAGTGTCTATCCACTTTTTTTACCAACATTAAATGTCAATTTGGTTTGTCTATATACTCTCTTATACTTTTTATCTATTATTATTATTATTATTTATATATTTGTACTTTAAAATTAACATTATTAACACTACTACTAGTAATCAGCTAGTTAGGTATTCAAGTTTAACATAAAATCAACACAATGTCAGCACTAAACGTCACGATATTTAAAAATATCAAGGAAACCTCGACTCCGTTCTATAGAGAAGTAGGTGTGGTTCTAGAAAGAATCAAGGATGGTTCATCTAAAGAACTTGTAAAGAGTATAAGGGATGAGAGAGATAAGCCAAAGAGAAACGAACTTAAGAAGCTACTCCCTGCTGTATGTTTCTCCGGTACATTCACAAAAAGAAACGACAACTCAATCACTGAGCATAGTGGTCTAATCTGTTTAGACTTTGATGGCTATCCAAAGAAGAAGGATATGCTAGAAGAGAAAGAGAAGTTGAGTAAGAACAGATACGTGTACTCTGTGTTTATATCTCCATCAGGTAATGGCCTTAAGGCTTTGATTAAGATACCACAGGACGTGGATAACCACATCAACTACTTCAACTCACTTGAGAAGCACTTCGACTCACAGTATTTTGATAAGACTTGTAAGAACATCTCAAGAGTTTGTTACGAATCGTACGACCCTTTAGTTCACATCAATGTGACGTCATCTGTATGGGATACGATAGAGGACTTAGAATACAAAGAGGTATCAGTAATCAGAGATGCACCTACGATACCAATCACAGACGAGAATAAGATAGTAGAGATACTTGTTAAGTGGTGGACTAAGAAGTATCCAATGGCTGAAGGTCAAAGAAATCAGAACGCTTTTATTATAGCTATGGCTTTCAACGACTACGGAATTAACAAGAGCCTTGCTTCTTATGTGCTTAATGGATATGCTTGCGAGGATTTTTCATTGAATGAGATTGAAAGAACAATCACATCAGCGTATGCAAACACGCATAACTTTGGTACTAAGTACTACGAGGACGAGGAGAGAGTGAACAACATCAAGTCTCAGTTCAGAAGAGGTGCAACAAAAAAAGAAATCCGTCAAGAATTAGAGGACTCGAATCTAGACGGAGCGATTATAGAGTCAGTAATGACCAAGGTCTTAGACGAGAATGCACTAAAGCAGTTTTGGACTAAGAACGATAAGGGTGCTATTAAGATAGTTCATATCCTTTTTAAGACGTTCTTAGAGGACAACGGGTTCTATAAGTATTGTCCGGAGGGAAGTAAGAACTACGTCTTTGTAAGGGTTACTAATAACCTTATAGACCACACATCAGAGAAGGAGATAAAGGACTTTATATTAGGACATCTAATATCTCTAGAGGACTTAAGTATCTATAACTACTTTGCAGATAGCACACGATTCTTTAGAGAGGAGTTCCTTACACTACTATCTACGATTGACATCTACTTCATATCAGATACCAAGGACTCAGCATACTTGTACTACAGAAATTGTGCAGTACAGATAACTAAGGACGAGATAATACCAATCGATTACCTAGACTTAGGTGGTTATGTTTGGAGCGACCACGTGATAGATAGGAACTTTAACCTTTGTGATATTGGAAACTGTGACTACAAGAGGTTTATCGGCAACGTGTGTGGGAACAACTCAGAGAGAATTAGGTCGATGGAGAGTACTATAGGTTTTATGCTACACGCACATAAGAACCTATCATACTGCCCGGCAGTGATACTAAACGATGAGGTTATCTCCGACAATCCTGAGGGTGGTACAGGTAAGGGTTTGTTTATGAATGCCCTATCTAAGATGAAGAAGGTTGTAACGATTGATGGTAAGTCATTTACGTTTGAGCGTTCGTTTGCATACCAACTTGTATCAGCAGACACTCAGATACTTGTATTCGATGACGTTAAGAAACACTTTGACTTCGAGCGATTGTTCAGTGTAGTTACTGAAGGTCTCACACTAGAGAAGAAGAACAAGGATGCTATTAAGATTCCGTTTAGCAAGTCGCCTAAGATTGCAATCACTACGAACTACGCTATCAAGGGTTCGGGTAACTCGTTTGCTAGACGTAAGTGGGAACTTGAATTACATCAGCACTACAATAAGAACTTCACTCCGTTGGATGACTTCGGTAAGTTAATGTTTGGAGATTGGGGAGATGACGAGTGGTGTGGGTTTGATAACTATATGATTGGATGCCTGCAAGGATACTTAAGTGGTGGCCTTAAGAAGAGTGAGTTTGTAAATCTAAACACACGACAATTATCTTCAGACACGAGCCACGAATTTATTGAATGGTGTGGATTGGTTGAGGGTAGCGAAGGCTCGGCTAACCTACCTACAAATTCAAGGTTGAATACCAATCAGTTATACTACGACTTCATTGAAGAGTATCCTGACTATCAGTCTAGAGGTGGTAACTCATCACTCTCAAGAAACAAGTTCTACAAATGGTTAGTTTCATTCGCAATATTTAAAGAAGGAATTAAGCCTGAGGTTGGACGAGACGTACACGGTAAATTTATAATCATAAAAACTAAATAATGAAAGATTATAAAACACTACTAGAATTTTTTAACAAATCTGAATCAAAAAATAAATTTAATCACGGACTAGGGGATGTTGTATATCTTAAAACCGATAATCAGCAGCTACCTAGAATAGTTACAGAGATATGCTTGCAAGGTGGTACTATGAATAACTATACCATACTTTATGAGCTTGCTCAGAGCGATGTTGAATCTAAACATTATGATTCAGAGATTTCAAAAACAAAAGACAAAAACTTAATATTAGGTATTTAATTTATGAAAGCACAAGAAACACTACTAGACTTTCTCGTTGAACATTACAGCGATGAAACATTCCTAAAGGCAGATGGATTTGATTCTGCCTGCATAGGATTTGATTACAAGACAAGGCGATTGATATACTCGACAAGCAAGTGCGTTAACATACTTGTGGCAGGAGGAATGTCATACGATGAAGCCTGTGAATACTTTCAGTTCAATACACTAGAGGCTTACGTTGGAGAGAAGACACCAATATTTGCTATAGACGAATGGTAGAGACTGTTCAGTGGAGAGACTACCAATCGGATATAATTGGTAGGGCCACAAACATACTCAAGGCTAAGCACTTCGTGTACCTAGCGATGGAAGTTAGAACCGGTAAGACGCTTACTAGCTTAGGGATTTGTGAGAAGATGGGTGCAGAGAATGTATTGTTTCTTACTAAAAAGAAAGCAGTACAGTCAATCAGCGATGACTACGACAAGCTATGCCCTATTAGATTTACTTTGTTTACAATCAACTACGAATCAATGCATAAGGCTCCTAACTTAAAGTGGGACTTGATTATATGTGATGAGGCTCATAGTCTTGGGGCGTTTCCTAAGCCAAACAAGAGGTCAAAGGCTGTAAGGGACTTGATTATAAAGACAAGAGCCAAGGTAATACTGCTATCAGGAACACCAACTCCCGAGTCTTATAGTCAGATGTACCATCAGATATATGGTATCAAGGGCAATCCATTTGCTAACTTTAAGAACTTCTATAGATTCTCAGACAGGTTTGTAGATGTAAGGGAGCGAAAGATAAATGGCCTTATGATTAAGGACTACTCGAAAGGTAGGCAAGAGATATTGGATGCGGTTAAGCCATTCACTATAAGCCTAACTCAGAAGGAAGCAGGCTTTGTTACTGAGACTACGGAAGAGGTTCTTGAAGTTAAGATGCTAGACACCACGTATAACCTAGCCAACAAGCTAAAGAAAGATTTAGTTGTTGAGGGTTCAGACGAGGTTGTGTTAGCAGACACTCCGGTAAAGTTAATGATGAAGCTACATCAGATATACTCAGGCAGTGTGAAGTTCGAGAGTGGTAACTCAAAGATACTTGACTACTCTAAGGCTGAGTTTATTAAGGAGCACTTCAAGGGTAAGAAGATTGGTATCTTCTATAAGTTTAAGGAAGAGTTGAATGCTTTGAAGAAGGTGTTTGGTGATGAATTAGTTACTGAACTTAGTCCGTTCGAACAGACTAATAAGAACATAGCACTTCAGATTGTGTCAGGACGTGAGGGAATCTCACTTAGGCACGCTGACTGCTTGGTCTACTACAACATTGACTTCAGTGCTACAAGCTATTGGCAGTCAAAAGATAGGATGACCACTAAGGAACGACTTAAGAACAAGGTTTATTGGATATTCTCTAAGGGAGGTATTGAGACTGAGATATATAAGGCGGTTACAAAGAAGAAGGATTATACATTGAGACACTTTAAAAGAGATTTAAAATGCGAGAAATAGGAAGTTTAGAGATTACAAGATACAGCTACGAGGTTGTAGAGGACGAGCCAAAGATTGTTATATCAATGGTTAAAGTATTAGACACTGAAGGGAAGTACATAAAGTTTGCTAAACTAAAAGAGGTTGAGCCATTCTTATCGAAGTACCCCGTAACATTTAAAACACTAGAGTAATGAAGATTAAACCAACACATGTGCCAATTTTTAATAACGTGTATCTTGTTTTTTTAAAAAATGTAAAGAAATCTAGCAAGCCTTTTAGTTTTGAAGATGTTTATGGACTACTAGGTGCAGCATGTTTATCTAAAAGAAGTACAAGGAAGATGTTAGATAAAGCTATAAAGAAAGGCGTTATAAGATTAGTATCAAAAGATTTGTATGCTAGGAAAGATTTAGATTTATTATCTTTATAAAATGACAGAGCAACAGATACAATCCAAGAGAATCAAGCAGCTAGAATCCGAGGGCTATTATGTTTTGAAGTTAATCAAGACTAATAAGAACGGGATTCCTGACTTGGTTGCCTTTAAGCCAAACGCTGATGTACTATTCAGTGAAGTGAAAAGACCAACAGGAGTGGTGTCTAAGTTGCAAGAGTATAGACTTAAAGAATTAGAAGGGTATGGATTCAGAACAGAAGTCTACAGAGGCGAAGAAGACAATTAAATTTGACATTGAGTTTATGGAGTACCTATCGTACTTTAACGATGATGAGCAGGAAGAGATACTTACTCAAGTTGTTGACAATGATGATATACTTCCGGAGCTGAATGGATTATCGCAGTACATAGGTGGTAGGCTAGAGAACAATGAGGTGTACTTTGAGTTGGAGTATATCAAACAAGTTGGAGAGCAAGCTATCTACTTAGACGTTGTTGAGATAGAGTTAGATGAGTATCTAGATTTAATTATTGAAAAAAAACACTACAAAAAAAATGGAACAGGGATACAGAAAAGAGACAGTCTTTGAGAAACAAAAGAGGTTACTGTCTATAGTTGAGTCAGTATATAATTTAGACTTAGCTAAGAATAGTAGAAAGCGAGACTACGTTTCAGCTAGAATATCTTACTGCCACATACTAAGAGATGTTGGTTTGGGGTTTGTTTATATAGGTAAGACAGTTAACAAGCACTACTCTACAATGATTCATAGCGTAAAGTCATTCGATACGTATATGAGGTTTGACGAAAGGTTCGAGGAATTTCACAACCGAATCGTTGATAAGTTTGAGAGAGGTAGTGTTGACTACTTCGATGTCAAGCAGTTAGAGTTAGAAAGTCAGGTAAACCTTTTGAACTTAAGAATAAAAGAGTTAGATTCGCAAAACGCCAATCTTATTTCTAAACTTGAAAGCATGGATGAGTACAATAAAAAGAACGAATCAATGCATAGGTTAATAAATCAAAAGGTTACACCTGAGACAGAAAAAGAAATAGAATTTAAGTTAAATAGATTTTTCAATGGGCTATAGTAAAGACAATTTAGAAGAGTTAATGGGCGTGAGCTCACTAACCACTAAGCAGAAAGTAGATGAATTGCTACGTATAGATTGTAAGATGTATACCAACCTAGGTATTGATTCTACATCTAAAGAAGTTAACTTAGTCAAGGCGTTATCTAAGAAGATATACAAACACATAAAGACTCTAGACCCAACGATGGGTAAGACCTTTCTAACCGCAATAGACTCAAAGTAAAATGTCGTTAACATACTATCAACAATCAAGATTAAAGAATATAAACCTGTTGATGGATGAGATACACGACTCTACTAATAAGGTATACGAACACTTAGCAGACCGAGAAAGCAAGGAAGCTAAGGCTGAAGTCAGAGTACTTATTAAGAAGCTAGAGAATATTATAAGCTCGTTGGAAGATGAGTCTTAAAGTTTGCACCGACTGTAAGGAAGAGAGACCATCAAATTATTATTGGTCAGCCGGTATCAAGAACGGCAAGCAGTACTACAGAAACGTGTGCAAGATTTGCTACAACACCACAAAGCATAGCTACAAGCATAAGATTAAGGCTTGGTTTGAGGACTACAAACAAAACTTAGAATGCTTAAAGTGTGGTTACTCTAAGAAGACACACGAATCGTTTAACATAAAAGCTCTAGAGTTTCATCACACAGATGACAACAAAGAGTTTGCTGTATCCGAGGGAGTTTGTGGCGGGTTGTCAATAAAAAGAATAGTTAAAGAAATTAAAAAGTGTCAGGTACTTTGTGCTCGATGTCACGCAGAACACCACTATGAGGTTCGAAAGTAAAGCTGATTTAACAAGAGAGCAACAAGCTATACAAAAGTTTGTTGATATTTTCGGTGGTAGCTTTAAGAAGTTAGGACCGAATGACATTGATTACAGGGTGTTTAATAGCAGTAATGAACTCATTGCTTACGTTGAGGTTAAAGGAAGACTAAGACCTCTTAAAGAGGCTTATCCTTTGCCTGTTGCAGCACGTAAGATTGTTAAGCTATGTGACAAGAGATTGAATCCTGTAATGATATGGGCGTGTGAGGATGGTATCATCTACGCTAAGGTGTCAGAGATACAGGGAGATGTTAGGTGGGGCGGTAGAAAGCCAAGAGCTAACTCAGTTAATGACGAGGAGCTAATGATTTATTATAACCAACAAAAAGGATTTAAGTATGTACGATTCTGAAACACCTGACATCAAAGAGTTTATCTTTGCAGTTATTGTAAATGCAATAATTCTTTATACAATATACTACTATATATAAAAAGTATTAGTATATTTGCACTGACTAAAGTGCTAAACGAGTTGACATTGACATGCTCAGTTCTATTGGAGAGTCCGTTCGAACGGACTCTCCTTTTTTTTGCTTACATTAAAAATCTTCAAGCCCTAAATCAATATCATCTAAGTCTTCAAATTCTTTTGTAATTTGATATAACTCAGGGAAGTCTTCCTTCATCTGAGTTTTTGTCATTGGCTTAGACTTTTTCTTTTCAGATGGTCTATAAGATTTACTTACGCCAATCACATCATACGACTCTTTGTCTCCAAAACCACTTGAAAACCCTTCATACAATCCTATAAACGGGTCAAATTGAGTTCCCATAATAATTTCTGCTGCAGTTCTAACTACCGCCTCAACAGGTTTATCGTCTTTAGCTAACTTCATACCCTTATTAATTAAGGGAGATAAAGGATTTACAGCGACATCAACAGGCCTATTTGTCCCTCTATACTTATTCATTAAGATTTCAACAGCCGCACCAAAGAAAGGGGCTTGGTATATTAGGTTAAGCCCTGACATTGCGTCTTTTATTGTTGTCATAACCTCTTCTGCATCCTCGTCATCACCTTTAAGATATTTAAAAATGTTTGCGGTTAATTGAAATAATACGTTAGCCAACCCTAAGTTTAAAATTAAAGCTCTAGTGTCTTTTGCTTTAGGAATCTTTCCTCTAGACGTAGCCCTACTTATATTTGTAAAAGCCTGCATAACTTTATTCATCTGTAAGAATAGTGTGCTACCAAACATTGTAAAGGCTCTAACGTAAGCATTAGAACTCATTTGCAGAGGGATTTTATCTGCAGGTCTACGAGATTGTTGAGTGGTATTGTAATCTTCAAACTTCTTTAAGGCTTTTTCTTTACTCATACCATTAGCTATATCTCTTTTGTAACTAGCCCAATACCCCATAACACCGGCTATATCTCCTACTACTGTAGGTAAACCCGCAGCGGTTTTAAAACCTCTTTTTACTTTTCCAAGTAAACCACTTTGCCTACTAATAGGTTTGAATGTAACTGACCCTGTCTCTAAACCAAATACATCTCCTTCAACACCTTTTTTAATACGTTCCTTAAACAAAGGAGAAGTATTGTATGCTTCTTTAATTGCTTTAGGTAGAGTTGCAATAGTTTTTGCTTGGTCTACCATAAACATAAGAAGGTCTAATCCCGGTATTTTCTTTTTACCTTCACCTCTATAATTATAATCTTCAAAGGCTAAAACAAATGACGTTGCTTGTTTTGGTATCTGCATTAACTTAAAAGCTAAAGCAAACCCTGTATACTTTGTCATTAGTTTACTAACAAAGGATGGCTGTATAGCTTTCTGCCCACCATTAGGGTTCACCGCAAAATTCACAGCATTTCTAATAACTGATTTCATTCCTGAAACCTCTAGTAAAGTTCTTACAGAATTAAAATTAAACTCTAAGTTTAAATTCTTTACTCCTTTTGCGTAGGCCTTATACCTCTCCACTGAGTTAAAGTGGTCCTCTAATGCTGTAGTAAAATCTGTGTCCTTAATGTTTATATCTGAACCTAAGTCAATCCTAGATTTTAATGCATCAGCTACCTGAGCGTTAAATACGCTGTCAAAATTTCCGTTTTGAATGTCAAGAACACTAACATCTTTAGTTACTGTTCTTGTAGGGAAGTAGTTTTCTACATAATTGAGGTTTACATTGTTCACGTCAGAGTAAACTTTGTTTGTTTGCTCAAAGTAATCTGTGCTAAGGTAATCAACAACCTTATCAGCAAACTCAACAACCTCAAATCCTAACTTTTCTTTTATCTCTTCTATCTTAGTGTCAGTAAAGCCTTGTCTTCTTAGCTTATCTCTTTGAATTGGATTTTTAGATAGAGCATATATTCTTAGTAGTTGGTCACCACTGTAGAAGTTTTTAAAGAAGTCTTTACCTTTACCTGTTGTGATTCCTGTAACTTTATGTACACCAAACAACTTACCTTTTAAACTTTCCTCAGATGTGTTATCTAATTTTTTAACTATGTCCTTGTAATTCTTTACTCCTTTTATAGAGCTAGCAATATCATCTAATGTAGTCCTTGTACTTTGCAATCCTTTTATATAATTGGATTCCATATTGTTGAGATTCTTGTAAACATTCTTAGTAAAGAAGTCCCCTTGTTTATCTAAACCATTGGTTAATGTTCCTAATAATTTTAGGTTATTAGATATTGCATTCAACATTGCCCCCGGCTCAGTAGGATTGAATTTTTTAACATACTCTTTTGTGGCGGTATAAAGCTCACCTTCCATTATCTGCAATAGAACATCCTTTTTATTTTGAGCAACACCTACGTCAAGTAATTTGCCGTCTTCATATAACTCAGGAAACCCTTTACCAATATCAGAGTCAGCTACATCTCTAATCTTTATAAGTTCAGCTTTTTCAATAGCAAGTTTTTCCTTTAATCTTGATATTGATTCTGAACTTTCATTCCTAATGTCTTTGAATAATTGTTCAACCTCCTGCACACTCATATCTTCTATGCCTTTGAATGTTTCAAATGCAATATAAGAATCTAATTGTGCTTGTTCTTTTGTAGTTAACTCACCTTGCTTGTAAAGCACCTCTTCTATGTTAGGGAAAAACTCCTTCTCCACAGCTTCAGGATTAAGGTCGTCTTCTAGTATTCTAGATAACACTCTTTTTGATGCTTGAAAAAACGCTTGGCCTTGTGCATCTAAACCTTTACCTCTAACTTTATTACTATCTGTTAAAGCCTTCTTTGATTTTATGTTTACAAACTTTACTATATCTTTAATAACACTTTGCTTGTACTTACCTGTTGAATCATTGAATACTTTTTCTACATAGTCGGTAAACCTATCTATAGATTTTTGACTTTCAACATCCATCTCAGCCAACCTTTTAGCTAAAACAACAGCCTGTCTTTGAGTAAGCTGACCTTTATCTACAAGAGCGAACAAGTCATTAGCTATATCAGCCTTAAATTTCTTAGAAAAATCTACAGCACCTTTAGCTGCTTTTACAGCCTCCTGCATTCTAAGTTTTAAAAGGTCCTTCTCACGTATAGTAATCTTCTTAACATCTTTTATAACGCCTAGAACTTTACCTACCGATGGAGCTGACTTTTCTTTTAGAGAAAGTTTCTTGCGAACACCACGAACTAATTCCTCACGAACCACGTCTGAAGCTCTTTCATATAAAGGTGTGGACTTTAAATACTCTATAGCATTTTTAAGTAGAACTTCCTGACTAACCTTTGGTGTAATATTCTTAGGACCTTTGTTATTGTTTTTCTTATTGGCTCGCTCTTGAGTTCTTTTTATTATGTCGTCAATAGCGTTCTCAACCTTCTTAGAACCCGGAACTAAATCCTCGGTAACCTTAGCTTTAGGTGCTGCTTTTTTATTGGTAGCTAAAACCTCTGATATTAAGTTTGACTCAAAACCTTTTTGCTTAAGTAGTTTACCTATAGCAATCTCGGAGTAACCAAGGCCACGAAGTTTTTCTACAGCAGACCTAACTGTTTTCTTGTTAGACGGAGACATTTTTCTAAACGCAACATCAGCTTTCATAGCTGCACGTTGTTTAGGCGTGAGCTTTATTGGTTTACCACTAAGTATATCACGTAAAGCTGTACCTAAAAATTCGTCAAGATTTAAGTCTTGAATTTCTTTACTTGTTAAGTCTTTGAAATTTTTAAACTGTTTCTTAATGTAGTTCCACAAACCAAGTAACCATTCTTTAAAGTCACTTTTTATAGCTCCATCTGTTATAGTCTCCCCTTTATTACCTATAAGGATAGCCATAGCTTCATTTGCTGCCTTAGCTTCATCTCCATTAAATATCTCTAACTGCTCTCTGTACGTATCGGTTTCTTTTACAAGCTCAACACCTTTAGCGTACATTTCTCTACCCTTCTTAGTTGTTTGAAGGTAGTCAGTCCATACGTGACCCATCTCGTGAATAGCTGTATTAAACAGGGCTGATTCTGAGTTATGAACTTCAGGGTTTACGTACACATCACCATTAACTGTGACTCCATAAACAACCTCATCACCTTTTAAATACTTCTTAACTCCCTCAGTATTCATTATGTCATTAAACTCTTTTGAGTCTACAGATAATGTTACACTTGGGAATGATTTATTTAAAAATGAAACAAGTTTATTTACATTCTCAGAGTTAGAACTTGTCATTACACCAACGTAATCAAGCGATGGTATACCAATACCAACTCCTGATTGCTGAGCTATTATAGAAGGACCTGACGCTTTCTTTCCTTTAGACTCTTTATCTATGAGTACTTTAAAACTTTTCTCATAAGTCTTTGGGTAAGCCTTTTCCATAGGTACAGGGTTATCTAAGACCCCAATAGATTTACCTTTTACACCATATTTATAATTTGGGTGTGTAGTCTCTAGTACTTGCGGATTTAAAACGTCAACACCAACTAAAGAAACTATATTACCTATAGGCACATTTCGCAATTCAGGGTCTGTTATAACATCCGTTATAACACCTAAGTTTACTTTACGTCTAGACTCTTTAGGTTGACCTTCTAGTAATGCTTTAGTTACAGTTTTACTAGTTGTGCCCGGTGTATTAATCTTTAATCCCGGTTCACCAACACTACCATACGCAATCTTATTAATTAATAAAGCTCTTGCGGGTAGAGCAAGTTTATTAATAACCTCGCTAGATAAAACTTGCTCTATAGAGGTTGCTTTTATGTTAGAGATTTCAGATTGTATTCTACGATAAAGACCTAAAACTTTTTTATTACCACTAGTTGGATTCTTTATAGAGCTTAACTTTTTAATTTCTGATTTTATTTCTCTCTTTAAGATAGGTAAAGCTGCCTTTCTATTTTTAGAAGGAAGCGTGCTTATATTGTCAGCTAAAACTCTAAATGTAGCTTCATTAGATATCATAGCACCCTCGCCCATCTTAACTACGTTCATTGGAACCAATCCATTGTACTCAGGATTTTCTTTCCACCATTTCTCAAAAATAGATTTGTTGTCTTCAAATACTTTAGTGGCTTTTGATATTATAGCGTTACCTTCATTCACACCTAAATTAGCCCAAGCAAAATTCTCGTGCCCCTTAGTACCATTAAAACCAACAGCACCCTTAAGGTTATCTATAGTATTCCCCGTTTCAGGATTAACTGTATTACCCGTAGTGAGTTGGTCTGTTATTGTGAATATAGTTGGTAAACCATCTACAACTTTAAGTGTCGTAGACTTTAAAGGTGTATCCGTTCTTTTATTTAATCCATCTACACTTATAGGGCTAGAGGATTGAAAAGCTAATTGAACTTCTTTATTAGGTGACTCTATTTCATTTATAACATCCGTAACTTTAGCTGACTCTATAGCATCAACCTGCGTTTCATTTGCACTCTTCAATCTAAACTCAGGAGTTGACTTCTTCGCTTCCTTAATGTCAGCTTTCATCTCAGCCTTAGCTACTCTTATGTCGTCCTTGTAGGTACTAATTATATCTCTTTGCTCCTGCTTAAAGTCTTCAAGCTCACCCTTTAAGTCTTCTATAGCTTCAAACTTTTCATCCTTTGATAAGGATTTATCCTTTCTTACATTAGCAATCTTAGACTTTATCTCAGCTATACCTTCCTTGGTATTGCCTTGCTCTAGAGTAATTTCTTCTTGAATACCTTCAATTTCACCATCATAAAACTCCTCTATTCTTTTAAGGTTAGAGTTAGCTTCCTGCGTTGGAGCTATTGCGTCAAGCTCTGATAAGTCTACTCTATCATCAGCCTCAATTGCATCTATCTCAGCTTGGACTTCCGGGCTGACATCAGATTCTTGAACTTCTTGTGTAGTCTCTGTGGTAAGTTCGCTGACTTCGGTGTCTCCCTCTCCCACTGTTTGGCTATCTCCGGTTTGTTCTTGTACATCCACCGTCTCTGTGCTTGGCTCTTGAATGGCATTGGCTTGTTCTTTTAAAAGTTCTTGTTGCTTTTGTTTCACCTCTTCAGGCGTTGCGTTCTGAACGCCCTCCTCAATTAATTTTTTAGCGGCATCTTCTTCAGTAATTGGAGCTTCTAATAAAGGTTGAGGATTGATACTGTAATTAACTCTGTTAGATAAAGGGTAATTACCCTCACCGTTTGCACTCTTCTTTATTTCGTTAGCCCTAACCTTTTTAAATTTGTTTATAAAGCCACTAACTTCTGCAGGTCCTTTAACATTAGCGGTTGTTAATAGTAATCCATCTTTAGAGTAAGTGTTGATTCTATATGTCCCATCAGTTTTAGCTTGAGCTTCAATTTCAAAAACCTTATTAAACACATCTTTTCTAGAAAGATTAGTCTTCATTCCTGAGATTTCTTGAACAACTTTCTCTATAAGAGTTATAGGCATATAAGAAGCTACTTGTTGTTTTGAGAAGTATTCTGCAGCATTAGCTTTTGTTATCTCCCCGCTTTTAATTTTCTCTTGAATTTGTTCAGGAGTAAGCTTAACAGTTATTTTATTTCTTAAATATTCTTTAGCACTTTGTTCCGTTAACTCCCCGCTTTTAATTTTATTATTTATCTCACTCATCAAAGAAAAAGCCTGCTCTTTCTCTGCCTTATTAAACTCTGAGTATTGCTTATTAAATGCAGTCTGACCTTTAGCTACTCGGCTTGCTAAACCAACAGCCCTAAAACCTATAATATACTTTAACGCCTCGCTCATTCCATCTGTAAAAGATTCTGTGGTTAGTTCACCTTCAGGATTCTCAAGGGTTGGAGTCGTTGCGTTAATAAGACCAAAGGTAGCTACCTCTCCACCTAAACCAATTGTTTCACCTACCGTACCAATTATTCTAGAGTCACTTAAACCCCTATCAACTAATGCTTGTGTAACTCCTTTTTGTTTAACAGCGGTAGCTCCTTCTGTTTTTAAAGCTGTACCAAGTTTAGGTATTTGTCTACCAAGAACACCTATTAATCCTAATCCCGCACCAAGTCCGTATCCTTTTGCAAAAGCTTCAGGTGACTGAGTAAAATCAACTTCACTTATGCCACCGTATTGGTCAACTTGTTGTTGAAAATCTTTCGCTGTTTCAAACAAAGCAAATTTAGAACCCGCTTTGTCTAAAGTCTCAACAACCTTAGGTAGTTGTTCTTTAATTATTTTTGAAGCTACTGAAGGCTTAAACCCACGCTTAACCAAAGCATCAGTAGCGTACTTAGCTACGCCTAGTATTGGTAACTTAGGTAATACTTTAGTTATAGCACCTGCTATACCAACATTAGGTGTAGCAAAAAAGTCTACAACAGTAGATAGTATACCTGTAGCAAACTCAGAGGTTTCCCCTTCAGCGTACCCCGTTATATCCATCATAGGCTCTGAAGCCCATACATTATCTCGTTTACCTTCTTTTAGGTTTAACTCAGTAGTATTTAACTTTTTTATTTTTTCTGCCCTTTGCTCCTCAGTTAAATTTGCATCAGAGTAAACTTTTTCTTTTTGCTTTCCTAACTGAACTAGCTTAAGCTCTTTGTTATTTCCAATAGATAAGGTTCTTACAAGGTCTCCAATAAAGGTTTCATCATAAGACTTCTCTAAAGTCTTAGCGGCAGTAATAGCCATCTCTAAAGCTTCTTTGTTTGCATCCCCTGCAGTTGCACCTGAGATTCCTTTATTGGTTAACCACTCCTCTATAGAGGGTACTGAAGTATCTCCTTGCTCTATAGCTCTACCGTATATTCCTTGGTATATCTGTTGGTCTAATTCTGTGGGGATTGGAGCTTGCTCAACGACAGCCTCCTCTACTACATCTGCAGTAGGAGTTGTAATCGTAGAGTCTGTTGGAACAGACTCTTCTATCTCTGTCTCGGAAACATCAGATGGTGCAACCTCTTCCTGCTCTATTAATGTAGAGTCTGTTGGAACAGACTCCGGTTGTTGTGTTGATAAGTAATACTCACGTATTTCTTCGGTTGATACCCCTGCAGCACTAGGGTCATTCCATATAGAAGCTGACTCACCAAACTCATCTATTTGTTTTTTCCAATTAGGTTTATCCTCTTGAACAGACACATCAGATACGCTTATTGAATCAGTAGGGTCAGAGGATGAGGCAACCATTAGGGAGTCTATTTCCTCTTGAGGGTATCCTTGTTCTTTAGCTGCAGCAATAACCTCTGTAATGGTAGCTACACTACCTTCATTGGTTTTTATAGAGCCATTGCTAAGACCAACAAGATAATCATTGTCAGTTATAGAATCATCTCTTTGATACGAAGCATCCGATGAGATAACTTCTTCCTGAACTTCCGGTGTAATGGATTCCGTAACGTCCTCTTGAACAATAGAAACGGACTCGTCTTTTTTTTTTACTTCACCCCAAGCAGATTGAAAAGTATTTATATCTGTTTGAGAGCTCAGTATTTTATTGTCAACACCTTGCTTATATAAGTTTTCTTGAGTAGCAATATCTGCTGAAGAAAATTGTTCGAAAGTAGTTTGACTACTTAATATTCCTTGCTGAATATAACTATCGTAAAGAGCTTTTAACTTGTCCATTTTTTATTATATAGGGTTTCCAAATGCGTCAACTTCACCTTCTTTCTTATCACTCTTTGGTAAGTTACCTGATTTACTAAGCCTACCAATAGCTTCTATAGGTGTGTTAAGGTTTATAAAGTTATGTATTGATTGCTCTGCATTAGAGGAATCTAAAATTATAGTTGTAGTTGTTTCACCATCAGGGCTAGTAATTTCTATAGCATCTTCGAAGGCTGTATTAGTCTCAAATTTAAACCCTAAATCACCATAAGCCATAACTAAATTTTCTTCAGCAGTGTCCTCATCTGAAATATCAGCATCACTCAAGCTATATTTATTTTGAACGTAAGTGTTATAGTCTTTCAAGGCTGTACTATTCTTTTTATCACCTTGCTTTATTTTTTGTTCTAATAAATCATTGTCAAGTTTAAGTTTGTCGTCAAGATATTTGATTTGTATACGCTGCTTTTCTTCTGTGGTCTTAGCCGCAGCCAAGTCAGCCTCATTTTTAGCTGCTCGCTCACCCATCATAGTCTCGGTATTTAATATCTTTAACTGCTTCTCCTCATCAAGATACTTAAGCTCTATCTGTCGCTTCTCTTCAACGCTTTCAGCAGCCTCCATATCTGACGTGTGCTTTTCTGCACGCTGTTCTCCAAGCTCTTTGAGCTGCTCAACATTTAAACCTTCTTTAATTATTTCTATTGGATTCATTAATACACGTTTGTCGTATGTTTGTTGTTTTAGGTCTCTATCTACCTTTAAGCTAGTAGTCTCAGAAAAACCTAAACGAGCCATAAACTGCTCATCAAGGATGGAGTAAGCCTCATCGTATTGGTCCTTTGTTAAGTCAGGTACTAGTACGCCACTATTAGGATTGTTAGGGTCAGGCACAAGAACTATAATACCTTCCTTACCTTTGTCCTCTATGTTCTCAGAGTACTCATAATCACCACTACCATCAGCCAATATACTTTGACCTGCGTATGTAGGTTCAAGTGCTGCCTTTATGTAATTTTCTTTAGCCGCTGCAAATTTAGGGTTCTCAAGTATACTATCTCTAGTCCCTACATTACCTTCGTTAATATTCTTTAAGTATCTATTATCAAAAGATTTAGCAGCATCCTCGCCAAACTTCTTTGTATCAAACTTATCAATCTGTTGGCTTTGCTTACTCTGCAAACTAAATATAGATGATATATCGTTTGAGTTGGATGACGGTACTCTCATCTTACCACCCTTACCATCGTCTACCTCAACCATCTTTACAACAGAAAGCTGCCCCGTTATAGGGTCTATGATTATATCAGATGCTGATGGGTTTGAAAACTCTTGTAGCTTAGCGTTGTTACGAACCTCTAACTTTGACGCTACCGTACTAGCTCTAAGCATATCGTTATCAAAGTTAGCGTTAAACTTCTTGGCTACACCAAACATATCAGTAGTACCCTGCTGAAGATTAGCACGCATAGAGTTATAATCCCTAAGCCTTATCTGTCCTGCTTTAAGCTTCCTATCTAGGTCGAGCATATATTTTGAAGCATTGTCTGCAAACGCAGACATCCTTTGATTGGCTCCTACGTTCTGACCTTGTGGTGTGTCTTGTACTGTTCGAAGATAATCGTTTGAGGCTTGGTCTATCTCAACCTTTAAATCCTCACGTCTTTTAACCTCTTCATTTAACTTAGTCGTTAAATCTGTACCTATCTTTCCCCAATTAATACCTTCAACAACAGGTCTTTCGCTTTGCTTGTAATATGACTTAGCCATTAGTATACTTTAAAAGGATTATATAATAGATTTGAAGAATTAAAATTGTTTGCTGTATTTTGAAACTGTTGAGCAGGAGTCACCATATTTTGAGACGGTACAACTTGTGGGTATTGGTTAGCGTTGCTAGCAAGAACCCCAAAGCTATTAGGGTTTACCATATTTTGAGACGGTACAACTTGTGGGTATTGGTTAGCATCACTAGAAAAAACACCAAAGCTAGCAGCATTATTAGATGCGGGCGTAGTACTACCCGGTGTGGTAGGATTCTGCTTATATAACTCAGAGTTAGAAAGCATACTCATTCCAAAATCAGCAATACCTTGAACGCCTGCCGCTGTAGATTGATTGGCTTGATTCTGTGCCTGTGCCGATGCAATACCTGCACCTTCAGCTTGAGCTAAAGATAAGTTAGCCCTTTCCGTTCCTAATCTAGAACCTTCAGTAGCCACTAATTTATTTAAAGCCTCTAAGTCTTTAGTCTGTTGGTCTGTAATATTTTGCTGTGCTACATTAGATTGAGCAAGCACCCGACCTGCAGTAGCAGCTCCACCTCTCTCTGACTCACGACCCATCTCCATTGCTTGTGCCGCCTGCTGAGCTATAGCATCTCTTTGGTTTTCATAAGGTGTCTTACTGATACCAAGCTGCTCAAAGTAATTAACGTCAAGCTGAGCCTCAGCTTCTTTGAATGCTTTATCAGCGTCTCTTTGAGCCTGTTCAGATAATCTTTTTTGCTTCCCTGCCTGTATAAACGAAACTCCTGCACTTGTTGCTGAAACTCCTGCAGATATTGCTAACGCTGTTGCTGTTGTTAATCCCATATTATAATACTTTAATCATTTCTTTATTGTATGAATCCCCTGTTGTATAACCCTGCTGCTCATAAACACCAATAAGTCCGTTATGCTTTATAAGGGCATAAGCGAACTTATTATCTAGGTTCTTTGCAACTGATGTTAATGTCTGTATCAATATTGATAACGCTTCTTTACGTGACTCTTTATAATCTTTGTTAGATATAATCCAATCTACCCAAGCTACCTTAGAGTTGGTGTTGTATAAAAACCCTGCACATACAGGAACTTCACCATCTAATACAAGTATACCACCCGCACCATCTTGAGGCAAGAAGTCTCTGCTAGGAGCTTCCCATCCCCAATCTTTCCACCACCCCTTTAAGGTAGTGTCATAGTCTTCGTGTGTAAGTGGTCTTGCGGTTAGATTCATCTAGTAGCAAAGATACTAAATTTTAAGGATAACTTTTCATTAGCTCCGACTCAATAGCAAATAACTCACTTGCTGTGGTTACTGTGCTAGGAAGCGTTAATGTTACGTCTGCGTAATGACCCATCACACCAAGCGATTCAGCCTGTGCATTCTTAAAGTACATAACGAAATCACCTACTACCGGAGTGTATGTCCCGCCTGTTAGGTCTAAATTTATTTGGTTTAGAGTAGAGGTGACGTTAGTTGATGTTAAAACACCAACGAACTCAAGCGTACTTCCTGACCCTGCATATATTGAATCACCAATAGACATCTGACTGTTAAGTTGAATAGTCAATGCGAAAGATATTGTACCACCACCACCAACACCTGTGAATGAAGTAGCCTCACCAACACCACCATTAGCTCTTGACTTAAAGTCAGACTCAGTTAATGCACCGCCTGAAGCTACGCCATTAGTCCGAACGTAAGCAAAGTAGTTGCCTTCTTTCTTTACAAATGATGCGCTATCTATAGAGCTTGACTGAGCCGCTACATCTGTAAGTAACTCTGCGGACCACGCATCAGTAGACTCAAGATTAAGCGTTTTAAACAGCTTATTATCTAGAGGCATCTCATTTATCACAGTCTTTATAGTAGACGCATACGTAATGCCATAATAACTATTACGAGTGTCATTGGTGTTGTGCCTATATAGTTGACCGTTCTTAAAGCTATAAAAGAAATTATTCATCCCTATCATATACTCAGGATTGTAGCTATAGAATGAAGGGAATCCTTTAGAACCCTCGCTGTATGTAAGTGTATAGTTAGGCATATATTAACAGGTTTGTATTTGAGTTACTATTCCATTCACAATTTCAAATGTACCTTCATCTGTAGGACTAACGCCTTCTAAATCTGCTCCACTCGCTTTGTAAAATCCGTCAGGAAATATAGTAAAAGCATTAGAGTCAGAAAAAACCCAATCCTTTACAGCTAAAACACCCGGAGTCGTTGAAGCTACAGGACCTATATAAGCAGCTCCTGATATTGATAAGCCGCAAGCAGAAGAATGGGAAGAATGAACAGATGACGTGCTTATTGATTGTAATGTGGTAGGACATCCTACAGAAAGTGTAGGCCCTGAACCTGACGGCCCGCAAGGAACGTCAAATTTAATTTCTAATGATTGAGGCCCTGCATTTTTAGGCACATACGTTATAAGTTTACCTGCGGTATATTGAGATATACCTGTCGTAAGCCTATTGGTAGTGCTAATAATAGTTGAGTAACCTGAATCATACCAACTCCCCAAGGTAGGGTTATAGTAATAAATAGTAAAGTCATGAATATTACCATCGGGTTGATTTCCGTTAACCCAATTACTGCAATTTGCAACACCTCCTGTAGCCCAAAAGTAACCTGTTAGAAAGGTATTAGGAGCTTCTATTACATTAGTATAATTAGTAGCTAAGTTAGATGAAAACCTATTATACCTTAAACCACCAAAAGCAATATCAACACCTATCGGTCTATTTGAAACTCCGTTTATTTCAACCTTAATAGCTCCTGCATCTAAAGCGGTGGCTATTGATGCTTGAAGGCGGCCTGACGCTGCTTCAGGTAGTGCGAAAATAATATCTTCATCACACGGTGTATCTACACATTGAGGGCAATCAACAGACGGACCTAAGCCCGTTGTATTTGATTGGTACTTAGTAGTTGTCCCGTCAGAATAATAACCACTAGGAGCTAGAGCCGTCATCTCTGCATCTGTAAAAACAGCCGTAGCATTTGCTAGGGTATCTGCGTTTATATAAAAATCTATTAAATCAGCCATAAATTAACAATCACAATTATTTACTGTTACTATCACGTTACTTGCTTTTGGGGATATTTTTGGGTAAGTCTGAGAGCATAGAAGTTTACTTGACCGACCGGCAAGTTGAACACCAACAAGGTTACCGCTAGTGTTTGTATACTCTATCGTTAAAGTCGTATTACTATCATTTTCTATTAAATACTCCACATTAGTAGCAGTACAATAACACTCACAACAAGCCTCCCTTAAAAGTACCGCACTTTCAACCCCTGTTGTTTGACATATTAATGACTCAGGTTTAAGTCTTAAATCCCAAACTAAATACAAGTAAGCATCAGATGTAACAGGAACCATAAATTGAGCAGAACTTGTCGAGCCACTTATTGTTGGGGTTAAGGTAGTTGATGGAGACTCCAACTTAATAGCGGCTAACAACTGACTTAGAGTTAAGGTTGGATTATTTGATGTAAAGTACATAAACCTATCTGTAGACTCAATATTGTAACTATCAGTAGAATACCTATTAGTCTTCATTGTTAATGTATTACCCATAATTGGTATAGCCCCATCCCCTTGAACGCCTTGAAGAAATTTTTTATAAGAAGAAAATATAACATCATCAGTATTACTAACGAAGTTAACAACCTCTTCAGGAGATACTGACTGTCCTGTTCCCCCATCGTATTCCCAATTATGGTGTATACTTTTTGTAGCATCCTCATTATTAGTTAGAACGATGTCAATAACGCTTAACTGAGCTCCTACAGGGCATCGAGGTGTAATGTTAAAGTCAGATTCAAGACCTCCTATTTGAGTTAAAGTTACAGTATACTTAGAAGGAAATTGAGTATTCTTCATGAAAGACTCAGAACCTAAATTAGCTATTGTTTGATTAATTTGCTCAACACCATCCCAAGTTACTGTAAGATTTACAGGAGTTGCGACAGGTACTTGATAATTTAAAACAACACTACCAATTGTTGTAGGAACGTCTACACAATAACTAATGCTATTTTCTTTTAAAAGAAATGATTGTCTCTGACCACAAGGTATACACTCTTCAACGGTTGGAGTTAGTATGTCATTGCTAGATAAAACATACTCATTCATATAAGGGTCGTAACCACCTAACTTCTGCGTGTTAAAACTATCTTGAAATAAATCTCTAAACCAACTACGCATACCATACTCCGATATAACATTTAACTGCTCATTAGATGCACTACTTCCTTTAAGCTGCAGTAAGGCACCCCTTTTAGCATCAGTAAAAAACTTATCAGCCCCGTATGAAACAAAGCTCTCAGTGTTATCGCTAATACCAAAGTCTTCAATCCTAGCTATCTGCTTACCTAAAACCTCAGGCACAGACGTAAGTACGTTCCCTCCTGATGCGTCTGATAATAAGTTCTTACCCGATAATACATATGAAATCTTATCCTCTTGCAGTGCAAGTATGTCAGTCTCACGAGCAAACATTTTATTAATAGGACCAAAAGAATCCTCAAGAGATTTAAAGTTAGCTAAGCCTAAATTAAATTCGTTAAGCCTATTTAAGTTTGTCTCGTCATTATATACACCACTATATGTAATATCACTCCTTCTGTGAGCTCTCTTGTAGTCTTGCTCTGAAACAGTTGTTACACGGTTACCCATAACCATAGAGTTTCCTTTTATAGAGTCTTGAATAGTGAAGCTCTCAACGCCGTTTCCAAATGTATAGCAGTTAGCAAAGTTCAAGTAAAGTATTGCAGGTTGTGAAGCTGTTTGGTCTTGGTCTAATGGATTTGCAAAGTTACCTCCATCGAGATGATAGCCACTAGCACTAACAGGATAAGAGTCCTGTCCTTCATACCAAACATCAGGCAAAGCCTCGGATGGTTCCGTTTCAAAAACTAATATGTCGTTAGCTCTAAATATTTCAAATGTAACTCTTATATTAGCATCACCACCACTGCCTGAGCAAGATTTAGTCCCTGAGACTAAAAACTTTATTTCATTATTAGAGGCTTTATACCATTGATACCTATTTGTACTAAAAGATGCAGCGTCTTTAAAGTTGTTTATATCGGCTTGAGAAGTAGCAAGAGCTGAATCATAAATATTATTTATACTTGAAGGGTCTTTATCTCCTGTATCTATAAGGTCACCTATATTTTCCTGATTCCACCACTCAATAATACTAGAGTATTCATTAGGTGAGATGAAATCTTTATCGAACTTATAGCTTCTGTACTCACAGCTACGCCCACGACCTTGTTGGTTTCTATATAAATCAAATTTTATTCTAATCTTAGAACCTGCAGGTATATTATTTATGTCATAGTCGGTTCCGTTGTCCGTACTAAACCCGTCATATTGTAAAGTTACAAATTTACCTCCTGAGTTTTGTTCAGCAGTTTGTTGCCCCGGAAGTATTTCAGAATTTAGTGTTCTTGATACAGAAAAATTATTAACTAACATCTTCATATAAACGCCTGACGGAGTATCTACATCTGCTATAAATCCATCGCTTTGAGCTTTTTTCTCTAGTACTGTAGCCGACACGCAACTATTTAAAGGGCCAAACGCATCTTTTTTTACATTATATACATCTCCTTCTTCAACCTTTGCTATGTTTTCCCCTTCTAACAAAAAGTATGTATGACCATCACTAGGGTCTGTAAAATAAAATCTAGAGTATATGGTCTCATACTTATCAGCGTCAGGCTTTATTACAAACTTGTATCTTGTAGCAAAGTCAGGGGCAATCTGAGTAGTCGGTATGGTGACTTTTATTTTATTTTGATTAACGCTTTCTGAGCAAGGGATTCTAACTGTGTTGTTAGGACTAACCAAAGCTGTTGTAGCTCTATTAAAGTCGTCCATATACACAATCCCAACCTCATAACCTCTATTACTATGAAGGCTCTGTGGGTTAGTTACTTTTTGAAAAAAAACTTCTACGTTAGATATGTCGTAGTATTCATATATAGTATTATTAGCTGTAGGAGTGGTTGGGTCTGAAGTATAAGCCATAGCCACAACCCCTATAACTAATGTTGTATCGTTAACAACTGTAGCTGTTATTGGTTGGTCATCAGCCGTTATACCACTTTTATATTTAGAGTAATCCTGACCTGCAGGGTTATCTAAAGTACTTAATAGCTGACAATTAAACGTGTCAGTAAATGTAGTTCCATCACAAAAAGTATCTGAAGTTATTTTAATGTTTGAAGCTGTACCTATCTTAGATTGAAAGTCAGCACTATTAATAAGCTCTGAAACACTATTAAAGTCTTGAAGTAAAGTATAGCTAAACCCCATAGTAATATTTTGATTGGAAGAGCTAGGCTTTGGTGTTGGTATTCCTGAAAAATTATCACCATCTTTGTTGCTAACTCTAAAGCTAAAACTTATTAAAGAGCCTGTAATTAACTTGTCATTTATAGTACTTAGAGGTATAGATAGCTCGCCTTGAGACGTTTTATTTCCATTTATAGTATATGTTTTAGTTGAAATAGTTTCGCCTGTTATGCCTTGGAATCCTAACGATTTTGAATCAACATCTGTAAAGTAATCAAGCCTAGTATTTAAACCACCTCTAGTTAAGTTGTAGCCATCAACGTAGTTACCGTACATAATACGATTACCCATCAATGTTTGAGTCTTAGCAAGTAAAGGTACGTTGTCGTACAATCTAAGAATCTCACCACTTGACAGTACCGTAAATATTTTATTATCTGTAAATGAATAGTTGTATGTATTGTTATTTAAATACCCTAGTTTAGATTTATTCAATGACTCAATAATTTTTATATCTGAAGAATCTGAATCTTTAAATAAAATCTCTATATCTGTAACTCTTTTATCGCCTGAATTAAAATTAACCGTAGCTGTATTAAACGAGTTAGTCATACCTTCATTAAGATTTGTCTCAGTAGACAATAAGAATGGCTTAGTGCTGAATACAGGGTTTGTAAATATAGACGTAGCAGAATATTCATTATCTTCATACTTATATCTATAACCAAAACATAGAAACTTATCCTTTAAAAAAGTCTCAGCACCACCTGTATTTATACCCGTTACAATAGGGGCTTGACTCGGAGGTTTAACAATTACTAGCAAATCATTATAAGAAAACGAATCACTAGCATTCAAAGCTGTAGGGTATTCGTAATTTTTATTTACATTTATTTTTCTAGGAGGGTTGTAGTTGTCTGTAAAAAAAAGCAAGTTATCCACCTTGTTAACCTCTGTAATTAAATAAGAGGGATTGAAATTTAAAGTTGTATTAGCTGTGTCTTCTGAATTTTTAAAACTAACAATATGGTATTCAGTTGATTGACTTTTAGTATTAAATGATACTATCAAGTCGGCTTTCCCTGTTGATACCGAAGGCTGATTACTATCGTGTATAAACCAATATATAGTTTCATTAGCACCATCCTCAAACGCACCTATACACTTAGCATCTGAACTTAAGTCATATTCAGTTATACCAAATACACCTAAATTAATTGCAGATAAAAGAGTATTACCCTTTGAGTTTTCTACAGAACCAATCTCCGAATCCTCAGTAGAACCAAGTCGCACGTTCATTGCATCAATGTACTGACCATTAGGTACAAGCCTTTCATCAAGTGACTTGTTCATCTTACCCGCTATAAAATTTCTTTTACTATTAGCCATACTACTTAATCCACTTGTTTTGTCCTCTTAGATTCATAAGCAATCTACCCGGATGAATATTACTAATTCTTATCTTTGCGTTACGCAGAAGAGAAGCCTTCTTTTTCTTAGCTCTGTTCACAACATACTCCTGAACACCTAACTTACTATCTAAGATAGAGTATTGGATGTATGCGTACACGTATTCCTCAAACAATTTATTAACTGTTATAAGTGAGTTGTCACCACCCTCCATACCATCAGATACGTACTCTACTATCACGCTCTTGCCTGACATCGTAGAATCAAAATTAATAACTCCTGCCTTCGCATCTATTCTAAAGGTAGGGTTAGCGTTAGCTGTCTCCGTATTAAGCCCGTAGCGAGCTCCTATTGCGAAATCAAAGAACCAATTACCATCACAGCAAAAACCCTCTGCGTTATTATACGCACTATTCTCGTTCAAGTATATAGTCTTCTTAGTTCCTTTTATACGTTCAACATCGATTGGAGAAAATTCAGGCTTTAGTACGCTACCCGACTCATCAAACAATATGTTTAAGTTATTGTCTTGAAGATACGCTTGAGCTGATGTTAGTTGAATATTTTCTGTCATCGGTCTTAGTACACCATTCTCAAACAAAGATATACGAACCCAATTAACGTAGTCTGACGGCAATACAAATCGTACTGCATCGTTTACTGTTAGCTCTAACGCTTTAATCTCTTTAAACGCATCGTAGTTAAGCTCCTGAACTGCACGCTTAGCGTGGAACAGAATCTTATAACGCTCTTCGTTATTAACTAGAGAGTGGTTTCCTTGATACATCAACATAAAGTTGTTGACTATATCCTTTAGGCTAACATATTGGTATGAACCCCAATTAGCATCCTCAGGGCTTGCTCCTGAATTTTCGTAGTACTGATACTGAGATATATATGCCATTATTGTTGTGTATTATTTTGTTGTTCTTCTGCCTGTGCGTACTGCACCACCATCGCCTCACGTATCTCAACACCTGCGTACTGACATATCTTTATAACCAAATCATTAAGGTTGTCAAGCGGTAGCTCAAAGTCTTGATAATCAACTGCGGATTGATTAAACACAGGGCCTTGTGCTTCTAAAACTGCTCGATAAGTCCATTTAGGAGCTACAGGGTATCTAACGTACTGAGCTGATATATCTGATGCTCCTGTTATTGTAGTTGGATACACAGTCATTATAGAAGCCTCAGTTGTGTACGCAGGAAAATCTTTACTTGGTGCTGTTATCATAGAGTTTAAGAGCATAGTAATCTTACCTTGATTAACACGCTCCACCTCTAAGCCATTATACATAACTCTATTCATTATGTAGTAATCAGAAGGCATTGTGTATGTGTTATCTGCGGATGATGTTTGAGTCAATGAATCTGTCTTTGAAAACAAATCAATCACCTCAAGTATCCCCTTGGATAAGTTAGCGTAATCAGTACCTGACCTACGAGCATTCTCTAAGTTAATCTGTGTATTGTATTGGTAAAAGTAATCCTCAAATATCTCTAACTGAGCTTGTTGTGCATACAGGTTAAAGTCTGATGGGGAAAGGTATCCGTAGTTATTCTTATTAAGTATAGCAAGGACTGTATTTCTTACTGCATCTATCATCTTAAAATCTTTTCACAAATATACGCAAAAAAAAAGAGCCCTATAAAAGAGCTCTTTAGTAGTTTGTTTGCTTGCTGTATTAGCTTGCAACTATATCAGTTATAAGCACCGGAGGGGTTATCTCTAAGACCTCAGCAGTATTATTACTATTCGCTAAGCGAACGATACTATCTTGGAAGAAGTTTCTCATCTGTACTCTTGAAGATGCGGATGCACCTGCGTAAGTTATAGTAAGAGTATCAGCTCCATCAGTAAGTCCGTTGTTTATTACGACAGTGTCATCTGTTGGTGCACTTACCATTGACACGTTATCAACTCCAATTAGCTTTGGTTGATTCACAACCTCTTGTAATGATATGCTATTAAGAGTAATTGATGAACCTACCTGAGAAGAGTCTTGAGCTTGGATACCAAATATAATTTGACCATCACTACCCGATTTATATCTAAATTCGTTTTCTCCAACCTGTAGCTTTATAAAAACATATGTAGTACCATTATACCAAACAAGGGGAGCTGAACCAACTATTGCTGCAACATCAAACTTAACAAGATACTCTTGATTAGCAGAGGTTGAATTATTAGCATTAATAGCTTCCCTAGCTACTTCTGTTGCAAAAAATGTAACAGCCTTAGAAGGTAAATCAAATACAGAGCTAGAACCACCTCTGTTACCACCTGTAGATGGTCTTAAATACCCATAAGCAAACTGATTGGTTGCTTGTAATGATATACCTGTGTAGTTTGTTTGTGCAACAGAAAGTGAATCGCCTGCATAAAACTGAATACTTGTCGTACTACTTGTTGCAGTAAAAACTAACTCACCCGAACCACTTGTAACATCAACAGCACCTGCACCACTTATCCGAATAGAATCATCAGCTAAATCACCTGTAACGCTGTCAACCTTAAATCTATACTCAGTACCTACAACTGTAGGAACTGAAAGAAAAGCAAATTGATTTGGCCCACTAGCTATACACTCTAGGATATTTGACTCAATATCTGAAGAGTTAAGGCTTGAAAATGTCCACTGAGTTAATGTAGTTACATCAGTACCGTTAGCTATAGCTATAAACTGTCCATTATCTACAAGCTCAACAGCTCCTGATTCTTGTACTGAAACATTAGTTACTGAGCCATTAAAGCTATCTGTGCTTCTAAACGCACATAGTGTACCTGTTGCTGTTATATCAAAAGAATAAGTACCATTTGCTGCTATACTATTTAATCCTAACGAACCATTACTTAAAGAAGCATTTAAAGTACCACTAACATAATTCTCAACAGTAAACTCTAATTTATAAGTTGTACCTGACACAATACTAAGTACTTGACTTACGGCACTAGTAGCAGCACTACCATCGTAAGTAGCTTTTCCGTTGTTAATACTCCAACCTGCATCTTTACTCCAATTAGAGTCAGTAGCAAAATCACCGTTTATTACTAGGTCAGGACCGTACCCCTCAAAAGAACCATTACTCAGGACCTCAGGCCCCAAGTATGATTTATTTAGTTTTAAAAAATTTGCCATCTTATGAAAGTGTTATAGCTGTTGTTGTCAACACCTGATTATATTTATGGTCTCTAAACTCATTTAAAGGAATGTCTAACCTACTAGCCGTTGCTGACTGAGCATTTAATCTCTGAACAAACCTCTCAATCACGTCAGCCACAAAGTATGTGTTGACCGCATCGTTAAGTTGTGTTAGAGTTACCTTATCAGCCTGAGGACCTGCAGCAAACCAAAATGATGATTTGTCAGGCAAACTAGATGCTTCGTCATACTCAGAGATAATGTAGTTATCTACCCGAAGAATCTGATTCCCTCTTGTATCACCGTTAGGTGCGAATATAGAGAACGCATCTCCTGCGTCTGAAAGAACATCGTTAGATAGTAACAATGTGTCGTTGTCGATTACTTGTAAAACAACAGCCTCGTTATCATCGGCAGAGTTAAACACTACATCACCAACCTTACATTGCTTTAAGAAATCACCACCCGCTACCTGTAGGTAGTTGTACTGAACCTCTTTAACTGTAATACCACTTACTGTAAATGTTAAAGCGTTAGTCCCTGAAACAAATCTTAAATCAGGAGATAAGCTTTGGTCTTCATCATAAACAGAGTTAAACAAGTTACTTCCATCGGTATCCCTAAACTTCAAGTCCGCTCCATTTTGGCCAAATGCTCCTGAACTACTAATACCTGCATTGTTTGCTTGACTCATATTAGATAAGGTAAACCCTACTTGATATGACTTACCATCTACAAGCTGTGAAGTTATATTAGGTACTAAATAATTAGTAGAATTAGGAACCACACCTCTAGAAGCTGACGAACCATTTAAAGTCCAACCACTTCCTGTGGTAAAGTTTGCAGGAATATAATCACTAGAAACTATCTCCTTACCTAAGACAGACGATACTTCTTTTACGGATACGCTATTTATGTAAAGTTCAGAGTCTAGACCTGCTTCTTGTCTATAAATACGAATACTACTAACAGTTGAAGTTGCAGTAAATCTAAATGTAGTTACACCTGCCCCAATTGTTTGTTTAATTTGTTGGTTTAAGCCATCAAATATTTTAACTAGACTACCCGCTACAATATCAGTAATACTAATACTCATTTCATACAACTTACCCTTTTCTATAGCTGCTCCAACTAAATCTAAATACAAAGATGTATTGTCTACGGCATTATAAATAAGTTTTGCCGAGCCACCACCTTGGGAATCCCAAGTGATGTTGCTTGTACCTGCCGCACCCAAGACTGTATTAGGAGCTAATGTAGAAATAAAGTCTCCATTACCAACCAACTCCGGTGACCCGTAGGTTGGAGTGACTGTCGTACCGCTTGCCACCTGAAGTGGTATTCCTAAATACTTTGCCATAAGATTATGCTATTACTACGCTTGTTATTTCCATTGGAGCACCTGATGCTGTCTTTATAGGACCTAAGTCAAGCGTTGCAATAGTCTCTCTCCAATTAGAGGATTGTAAGTTTATAATAGCATTACTCAATGCGTCACGCATTGCATATGCATCATCTGTTGGAGTAGCTGAATGAGTAATATTAACTACGTTCTGTTGTGCATCTCCATTAGCGTACTGAAGTATAGCCACAGTATTTAAAGTAGGTGATTTTTCTACAGTAAAAATACCATCAATACCAACAGTTAAACTTGGGGATGACGTACCTGTTACGGGTAATTTTAAATATTTAGCCATAATTATTCGAAAAATATGTTAGTGATTAATACTTGACTACCATCCGCAGCATTAATACCGTTTAAATTTAAAGGGTAAGCTACGGAAGTATAAGAAGTTTTCATAGACTCAGCCATAGCATTTGTAAAAGCTATACGAATACTGTGGTCATTTGCTGCCATTGCAGTGTGAGTTATAAGAGCTCTACTACCATTTGCAGGTGCAGCAAAATCAATTATTGTTGTTGTAGTTGAATCTGTTTCACACATAATCAAGTCTAGAACTTGAATTATTTGATTGCCTTCACTCTCTAAGGAGGAAGCATTATTAATTGGTACTGAAAGATATTTAACCATTATAAAAGTTTTTAGTTAATAAAAAATATCTCTACAAATATAACAAAAAAAAGGAAGCTTTTCAGCCTCCTCTTTTTACTACTTAGTCTCTGCGACTTTTTCTAGAAACTCTAGAACCTCAATACCCTCATCACTCTGAAGGTAAGACGATACCACATACAGTGGGTCCTCACCAAACGGAATGGTTAGCATTCGCTTCTTGTTAGTTGGAGTATTAAAGAATACTTCCTTCTTATTCTTTCTAAAGGTTAATATACCCTTATCAAAAAATGACTGAACTAATGAGTCAATCATAAGAGTAGAATCTCCTAGTATGTTAAGAAAACCTTGTGGCTCTCTTCTTGCAAATAAAAGAATGTCTCTACGTAACTCTGTTGATGTTACCGAGCTTGGGTCTGTACCAAATGCTACACGAGTGATAGCCTCAACTTGGTCTATTGTAAGCTCACGTGCTGCTATTAAAGCATCTACCTCAGTGTTAAGGTCTTGAACTATCTCACTAGCTTCTTTAGCCTTATCTATAACAGAATACTTAACATCCTTTGCAGGGTGTAAGTCTAAAAATTTTTGTAATGATTGGTTGCTTTTTGGAACCGATAAGAAGCCATCCTCAAATACGATTGGCTCTAGTATTGCGTTTCCGTCTTGCTCGTCCTCAAACGGACTCTGTTGGTTTCTTGCGTATCGAAGAGCTCTTTGTTCTCCCTTCTCCTCATCAAACCATAGTAATGGAAATCTTCTTGAATTTCTTGATGCAAGCATAAAAGATAAAGGAGCTTCTTCTCCTAGTAATTTATACTGCTTATCTACGTACTCTACTTTGTTTTTCATTTGAATTTAATTTGAATTTAAAAAAAATAAAAGGAGTCCGCTTACACGGACTCCTAATATCAATAAACTATTCTTCGAATATGAAGAAGTTATTTGCACCTAATGTACATACTGCTCTTTCTGACAAGAAGTTAACCTCCATTGCATCTAAAGATGAAGTCTGTGCACCACCTGCTGAACCTGTAATCCAAGTCTTGTAACGTCTGTCTTCAGTCTCTGAAGCTCTGTAACGAACGTGTAAGAAAGGACGCTTAGCGTTCTTACCTAAGATTTGGTCATATACAGATGTTGAACCTGCAGGAACCATAAGTCCATTGATTCTACCTGAACCTGAACCTGACGGTAAACCACCACGCATAGTTGGGTCATTCAAGTACTTCCAATCAGACTTGTAGAAGTCATAACCTCTACGGAATCCTGTGAATCCTAAGTTCAACGCCATCTCTTGGTCATTGTCAAATAAACCATATGAAGTACCACCTGCTCCGTAAGAGTTTTGTGCTGCTAACATATCGTCAATATCAAATCCAAACTGACGGTCAACGAATATTACGTTCTCCTCAATTGAACCTTGCTTATCAAGACGTTGGATAATTGAATCAAAGTCACCCAATACGTTAGGGTTACCACCTGACCATACATTACCACGTTGGTTTACAACATAGAATATACCTTCTGAACCTGCTCCTGTGTTTGCTGCTGCTGCATTTCCTAATGCTGCTGCTGCACCTGAACCTGTAGCCGCAGGAACTGCTTCCAACATAGATGTCTCTAGGTAGTCATCAAAACGTAAACGAGTCTCGTGCTCTGACTTCAAGTACCATAGGTATCCTGACGCACCATTCTCAGTAGTCACTTCAACCCATCCGATTTGAGCCATATCAGAACCTGATACTGCGTAACGGTCTTTAAGGATGATTGGCTTATTCTCAAAGAATACGTCATCAGCCTCTAAAGAACCTACCATTCCGGGAGTTCCTTTCTTAAACTCTGAACCATAGATAAACATAGTGTACTTTTCTCCTGCTACACCTGTATGGTCTGCACCATAGTAAGCAAGAGTAACTTGACCCGCTGCTGTATCTACTACTGTAACTAAGGCTTTAAGATTAGCACCACCTGAGTTTCTAGTCAACATAACTGTTTGACCAACACGAACTGCAACACTTCCACCACCTGCTATAGCATCACCAATAGTCCAAACTGCTGCTGATGCAGCACCTGCTGCACATTCTACATCAACATACTTAGTATGTAAACGACCTTGTTCTGCCCATTTAATAAGGTCAGAGTTAGATGGCATCTCTGCACCAACTAAACGTAAAAAAGATGCTACGGTACGATTACCATAACGCTCAAATTCCTTCTCATAAGTATCAGGTAGATACTGATTTAAGAAATCAAAATTTGTAATATAGTTGCTACTTAGAGCAACCTGTTCCGAACTTGGCTGTAAATCAAAACCCGGAGTTCCTTGTACTGAACCTGCCATTTTTTCTAATTTTTAGAATTTATTTTCTTTTAATACTTCTAATCTTTAAACCACGACCTGAGTCATTATTTAAAGACTTAAACTGTGTCCCTGATTTAGACGATACTTCAGGTGTGTTACGAGTTGTCATATTAATATTCTTAGTCTTCCTCATCACATCCTCTGTTGCATTTGCCTTACCCTGCTCGTAAAAATACTGAGCAAACTTCTCAGGGTTCATTGCTACTGCCAACGCTTTATGGTAACCTGCAGCGTCCTTCATAAGTCCGTTCTCATCTAAGTACTTGTTAACAAAGTTCATAGGTGATAGTTGTGACTTCTTGGTATCTTCTGCGTTACCCGGACTATACGTAACTTTGTCTTCTCCAATATTGAAATCAAAACCTTTGAAATCATTGTTAAAAACTTCGTCAGTCTTCTGTGTGAACCACTCAGACTTTCGTTTAGTCTCCTCTTGCTGCGTTGCAGCTTCGTTTAAATATTGCTTGTACGCCTCGTACTGTTCTTTGTCGCCTTCAGGGATAGCTTCCGACCTTGACTCAAGGGGTTGCTTGTACATCTCTTTCTGCTTCTCGAAATAATTCTTAGCTTTAGCAATAGCTTTTTTCTTTGCTACTTTGATTTTCTTAATGTCTGACTCGTCATCCAAGTCCTCATCGTAGGAGTACTCATCCATTAACGAATCTATGTCGTCATCGTCAAGAGCTGTCTCCGTAGTCTTAAGGTAATCTCGTAGCAAAGCATCAGGATTTGCTTCATTAAAATCACGTTGTAATTTAACGTAATCATTAATTCCACGTCCTGTTTCTTTTTTATACTTAAAATAAGCAGCAACATCCTCAGGCAATTCTTCTTGAGCTTCACGCTCTGCAAAGATATCATCAACTGATGTAAACTCCTTATTGTATCTTTCTTTAATATGTGAAAGAACTTGGTCTTCGGTTAACCCTTGTACCTCTTCTTGTGGTTGCTCGACTACAACTTGTTCGTTACTTGTTGGTTCTTCGAATTGCTCTTCGTGCTTTTGAAGTAACTCTTCTTCAACTTGTGCTGCAGATTTTTGTTCTACATCATCGAGTGCTCTTACTTTAATATCCATTTGATTTGATTTTATGCAAAGTTAAACAATTAATTAATACGATTTAAGCATACCTAGACGTGACCTTTCCTGCCTTGGTATTAGACACAAATTGCTTAGTCCTTCCGCTTTTCTTTTTCTTCTTAGCTGTGGCAGCTCTCTCAGATTTAGACATACTGTTAGCCTTAGCTAACGGCAAGCACCTGTCAGGATTCTTCTTATCCTTACTAGTACCGCAGGCTCCCTTAATAGAACCATCAGTTCCAATACGAACCCACTTCTCATCCCTCCATTTCTTTAGCTCGCCCATTAATACTTTGGCTTTGGCTTTCTAACCTTTGGTTTTGCGTACTTCATTTTTTTTTGGTTTTGTATGTGAGAAACCTCTTTTCTTTAAAGACAAGTGGTCTTTGTTTGTAAGTGCCTTAATAGCTTGCTTACCTTTGTACATCATATGTATCTTAAATGCCATAGTTTTATTTTTTAGAGCCTTTAGCGTAGTTAGGGTCTTTACAATATTTACTCGCAGCCATATTTGCATACGCTGATGGGTATCTATCGAATGTTCTTTTAGCCCAAGCTATTCCTGCAGGGCATATCTTATTTCCTTTCGTCCTTCCTTTAGTAGCCATATCTATCTAGGTGAAAATTCAGACAAATCGAAACCATCTAAACTATCCTCGTTAGACTCAAACGTCTGAGGCGGTAGGTTATTTTTTCTCTGAGTTATTAATTTACTCTGCTCTGTGTTCTGCTGACTTATACGTGAACTTTTAGCTTCCTCACGCTGATTCTCTCTGCTCTGTAATGCGTTCTCAGATATATCTCTAAGACGCATATTAAAGTCAAACTCTTTATCCATAAGCACAGCCTTTAACTGAGCCTCGTTATTCATCTTCTCGATATCAAACGCAACCTCTGCTTGCTTAATCTGCATCTTGGCTTGAGTCTCAGCCTGTATCTTTTGCATAGCTGTTTGAGCTGCAAGTTGCTGCGACTTAATCTGCTGCTGAGCTGTAACAGCTTGCTTCTGCATAGCCATCTTCTCATCTCGCTCCTGCTTTTTAATACGCTTAACCTTAAGTAACTGATTAGCAACCTTAAGATTTCTAAGTTCTCTAATATCAATTGCATCCTCTAGGTTTATATCACCCTTTGAAAGAGCCATCTGAATATTCTGTTCTAGCTGAGCTTTCTGTTCCTCATCAGGAGATACCTCGATAAAGATTCCAAAGTCATATATATATAAATCGTTTATATCTTTTAATATAGACACGTTGTACTTACCTATCTGATTAGCAAACTCATCCTTGAAATCAGCGTACTCTAAAACGTCAGAGATTCTGTACGTTAAAGCCTCAGCTAAACTTCTGTATATAAATAAACTAGCATCTAATATGTGTCTTGTAGCTGTGTTAGAGTTTAAAGCCGCTAACTTCTGTACACCAACTAAAGAGTTAGGGTCAGGAGTAGAACCGTCTCTCGCTTCATTTAAGCCTGTTACAGCACGTATCATTCCTAAGTAATGATTATAGTTCCCGATAAGCATCTGAGTCTTACTAGCCCCTGAGCTTGACGTTAATTGCGTGATAGGAACCTTACCTTGGTTGTAGTCACCTTCCTGCGTGTAGCTTCTACCAATTACACTACCCGTTTGGAAGTATAACCTTAAAGCATCCTCAGGATTGTATGCAGCCCCTGTACCTAAATCAACCTCGTTTAATCCATCTGCGTCTATAAACACACCGTCCGGAACAACCTTAGATATAACTTGCTGTAGCTTTAAGTGAGTCATCTGAATTAAATCAGCAAAAGGAATCATCCTTCTAACTAACGACTCAATCACACCCTTATACATTCTTGGTGCAACCGCTACATAGTTTGGTATAGCATACTGACTAGCCGACTTAGGGCGAACCATATTCTCAGCTAACTCCCACTTAAGTATAATGTTAGTACCCATAACCATAACACCATCGTACCAAACATCAATAGTCTTCTCAACCTTCTCGAAGTTACCCTCCTCCATCATCTCTTCAGGTGGATTAAATTGGTCATCCTTCTCAATCATCTTAGAACCACCGTTGTCATACACCTTCTTTTTGTATACGATTTTTTTAGTGGTCTTGTAATTGAAGTACAATATAGTAGCCGAGTCTCTAGAGAATATATTATCTTGAAACAATTGAGCTGAGTTATAGTAATCATACCAACTCTGACTGTACTTTGATATTTGCTCTAAGTCATCGTTAGTTAATGAAGGGTCAATCTTCATCAGTTCGATTATAGGCAACGTCTTAATTTCACCCCAATAAAAGCAATCCTTAAAGTGAGGGTCTTCTGTGTAGCTATATACTACATTTGCAGGGTCTACGTAACTAATCTGCACTCCTGAGCCCGGTAAGAACTCGTGCTTTGCTACACCTATACCTAGTACAGTAAGGTCGTAATCAAACCTCTTACGTAGGTCTACATATTTATTTGAAGCAAACAATGTATTGATAGCTTCTTCTTCAGCTATCTCAATCGCAGGCTTATACTTTAAGTTCATATACAAAGAAAGCTCCTCGTCATTCTCAGGCAAATCGTCAGGGTTCATCGTAAACGGATTCATACCTGTGTTATCCTGAATGGTTGTAAGAACTTCCTTAGCCGCCATCTGACCCTGTATCATATCCTGATACTTACTTCTCTTTGATAGAGACATAGAATCCTCAGCGTATGCATTTACCTTAAACAGCCTGCTAGACATACCGTTAACAACGATGTCCACAAACTTAGGTAGTATAGGTACGGGTGTCCAATCTAAATTAAGGTAAGATAAATCACCATCTACAGCTAGTTCGTTTTTATACTTAGCAATAGACTGCTCGCCTCTTGCGTATAATCGTAATCTCCTAAACTCTCTTTGTTGGTCGTAGAACTTACAGTTATTAGAATCTTTCTTAAACCATTCGTATTGAATGGCTTGACCGATTTGCAAACCAAATTCATCCGTAGCTTTTTCAGCATCAGAAACAAATTGGCTAGGAAAACCTGCCGCCGTAATGTTAATATTTACCTCTTTCATCTATCTTAATAATTCACTGATTGACCCCTTGTTATTATACTTCCCAAAGGTAATACTTATTTTTGACTGTTTTTGTTCCGGAAGGTAGCTGTGCTTTTGGTTTGCCATTATAGCAAGCCCTGAACTTATAGAAGCATCAAACTTGGTTCTATTGTTAATATCAAACCTAGCCCAATCCTCTAGAGTTTTAGCGAATGGCATAGTCCCCATATCATCAGAATCTCTGTAAGCACCACTCATATCTAATCCTATATGCTTCTCAATATACGACTCAATAGCTGAGGCGTGTGATTGCTTAACATCCTCAGACGAGTTAGGTATTCCACCTAGCTCCTTCTCAGTCTTAGACAACTTATTAAATTGCTTATCAGGTCTATTCATTGAGTAACCTCTATATCCTCTATTCTTAAAGTGGTATAGCAACCTAGGCTTATTGTTCTCACATAGCAGTGGCATACCATAGAATATACACGCCATAAGAACCTCCTCAAAGAATATCTCAGCCGTTTGTGGTCTTGCAATATACTCTAAGAAAAACTCACTACTCGGTGCGTCATCCATATTAAACTTAGTAAGCCCGTGCAAAGAACCATTAGACCCCTTGCCGCCAACTGTACCTGAGATGTCGTATGAATCACAACCGAATGAACCTATGTGCTCATTACCCGGGTATTTCATACCTCTCTTTGTTATTACGTTGTTTTGTAGATTCTTATTAGGGACCCAACTGACTAGAAACCTTCCTCGTGTGTCAGGGCTAAATATAACCTGCGTATCTTTTTGACCATCCTTCCAATGAAACGAACCCTGCGTAATGTAGTGCTCCTTTATTGTTGAGTCGTTATAGTCTATCTGTTGGTATATCTTAGTAAGGTTAAATAGCGATGACTTACTCTCATCTCTAAATGCGTGAGACTCAGTACGCGGGAACTGTCTGTAAAATTCATTCAACGCATCAGCATCACTCTTAAGTGAGTCCACCTCAGCATTCCAATAGTCTACAGCTCCGTTAGTAATCATCTCATTATCAACACCTAGCACAGCTTTGGTAGGTTTTTTTAGGACAGGCATACCGTACCTATCTATAAAGCCTTCCATATTCCACTCCATAGGAATAAATAAAGAATACATCCCACTCTTAGTCTGACCGTTAGCGTTTCTACTTTCTACATCAGAGTCTTCGTACAGCTTCTTAAAGTTGCCACCACCCTTAGACAATGCGTTTGATGTTGAGCCCATCATGCATTTACCTATTATCTTACTACCTAAACGTAAACACGTCTTGGTAACACGCCAATTGTTTAGTATGTTGTTAGGCTTAATCCACTTACCACTCTCATCGTGTACAAGCAGTAATAGCTTCTCACCATCGTACGAGTTGTCGTCCGTGTTCTTCCAATCTATTGTGGTATCTAACCCTTGAAGCTCCTCTGCAGCAACCTCGTGCATATTTTTCTTTGTAATCTTAGATGCAGGAATCCTAAAAGCTAGCTCAGTCTTAGGCTTATCCATACCATCTTGTATAGGTTTGAAGAAGAAGGGTAGCCTGTTTGATATTGGTACAACCTTATCGGTAAACATCTTCTTAGCATCCGAACCCGTCTTAGATAGTATACCCACCCTAGCATCTTTTGCTAGCGTACCTGAGTTAACCGCTTCTGATGAGCCCATAAACGAGAATCCTGAACGCCTAATCTTTAGATAAGTCATTCCAAACGAACGCTTATCTGCCTTACACGCTTCCCAAAAAATAAAGAATATCCTGTTAGCCTCACGGTAGTCAGGGTAACCTATATCAATACTAGTCCATTGAAGGTACATATAGTGAGAGCCTGTGATGTAAGTAGGTTCTCCTTGATTCATAAACCAATGTCCCTCCTCACGCCTATCAAACTCAGTCTCAATGTAATCAACCCACCTATCCTTAAATGCGGTAGGCATCTCGTTCCATTGGAATATAGATATTATTTTTTGAAGCTCTTTCGGAAACTCTTCACGTTCCCAATACTGTAATGATTTCGTGGTATGTCTCTGAGGGGTTAACTCAGGTCTCTTAGGGAGGCCTATCTTAAGTCCTGATATTTCAACTACCTCGCCTACCTGACCGGTCTTAGATATATTTACAAAGTCGTACTGCTCATTATAACCATATAGCCAACTGTGACTGCTATTCTTTTTAGATAGCGGTCCTTTAGGGATATAGTCAGGAACTACACGATATAAATTATTTTGACCTTCGTTCAGCAAATCCTTGTTTTGTATCAGTTCTGTTAGGTCCCTGAGACTCTAACTTAATGTTATCTTTCTCATTATCAATACGCTTAAGTATTTCAAACGCATCGAATATCGATAACTTTTTTGAGGCGGCTGCATTCTTTAACTTGTCTGCAGCTAACTCATCCTCAGGGTCGGGCTTGATAATCTCCTCCTTAGCAACCTTTATTAATTGCTTCACAGCTTTATATCCTGCCTCTATTATTTCTTTTCTTAATTCCGTAGAGTCCATTATATTTTCTTTAAAAATATTACTTGAACTAATCTAGACTCATCTCCTTCACCAAAATTATCTTTAAGATTTCTAGAGTGACTCTCTATAGAGTTAAAGTAACACATTCTATTAAATTTATAATCTATAACTTTAATTTCATCCCCCAAACCATATATTGTAGTTCCTGCTTCTTTAGGATAACAACTGTTTAAATACAATAAAACAGTTATATCTCCCATCATTTCGTCTGTATGAATATAGTTAGGCTCCTTTTGTTTAAAAGAAGATTGCCTTACAAAATTAAAATTAATCTCGTACCCTTCAAATTTATTTAAAACATACTTAGAAAACTCATCATCTCCTCTAGGTTGTATGCCTATAAATACATAGTCACCATCCAAAATATCTATAAAGGTATTAGATAGTATTTCCTTTACGTATTTTACAGGGTTTGTTATTACATCATCTACAATTCCTACCATTAAGATTTCATAGTTACTTGATGGTCAAACACCCTGTAAAGAGTCTCTCCATCTACTGTAAATTCATACTCGCTATCAGGCGTGAAGTATACCCTATCGCCTTTACTAATCCCTTGGGACTTAAGGTACTCATTTGGATATACCATATCACCCATAAGTGGTTCGTACTTACAAGACTTATCTATAAAACTATCTAGCGTATCTATAGGTTTAACAAAACAAAACCTGTCGTGACTATGCCATTTACCATCCTGCTTATACAAATAGAATTGGTCGTTGTCTACAAAGAATAAGTCTTCCTTAAAGAAACTCTTACCACTCTTTCGGTTACCCTTTATATCGTTATAAAACTTAAACACGTTGTGGTGAACCAAGATAACATCCCCTATATTTATAGGACCGTCATACCCTACAGGAGTCTCAACTACTGTAGCTTGCCTGTTAGAGAACTTATGCTCTTCCTCTGAGGTGTTAACGATAAATTCCATACCACCAATAGTCTTGGTGTTATTATATCGCTTACCCTCAATAGGTCTTACTATAAAATTAAATGGGGACTTCATTAAGAGCCGCACGCTTCACAGTCCTCGTCATCTATACTGCAAGCCTCGGGCTGTTCTTTTTCTTCTAGGTCAACTATCCAAGAATCTAAAGTATCTTTCTTAGATTCGTCTGCTCTTTTTACAGAGTCTTTTATAAAATCGTCATCGTAACTCATACTAGAAATTTATATTGTATTCGATTGAAATTGGTATACTAGAGTTAAACTCTTTCCACAAAACTATAACATCTTCACGTTGAATCCAAATCTTATACGAAATAGATTCTTTATCGTACTGTATGAGGTGTATCTTGTGTGAGGCTCCTAGAATATCCTGACCAACTAAGTAGTGCATCGCACCTGACTTGTAGTCCGGACCTACAGATATTTTACGAATATCCATTATACTTTATTAATTCTAATTACAGATGAAGGGATATCACTAAATCCTGATGTTGTTGAGACACCTAAACCTGCTGTCGTCAACTCTGATTTAAACTCAAATGTTAAAACATCATTTGAATCTACAGATAAAACAAAAGTGTTTATTGTAGTGTCAAAAAATGCACTTACATTTGATGTAACATAAATACTGTCTTCGATAGTATTTCCAATTTGTGTACCGTTTAACTTTGATGCATAAAACACATTAAAGTTCGCTCCGCTTCCTGAAGTAATTCTTCCTCCATTAAACCTTGATTCTATAATATACCTACCTGCCTTTAAAAAAGTTATTGAACCATCCGAAGCTAAAGAAACAGAATCATTTGAAACAGCCGAACCAAAAACAACTTGCTGAGGTGTATTAGCGGAAAGTATAGGTTGTGCTACAGCATTAAATGAATCTAAAACCAACCCCTGACTTAAACCTAGCACATCACCAACCGTGAAGTTTTTTGTAGCTGAGTTGTCATTAGCGTCAGTACCTATTAGCTTATCTGTTAACGCAGGTGCTGTTGTTGAATACGAACTTATCTTTGGCATAACTATTTTTTTTCAGGTGGCTTTATCTCTCCTGTCTCAATATTAATGACAGAGTCCTTACCATATTTATCTATTAACTTTCTTTCTTGCTCTGCAGACTCCTCACGAAGACCCGCCATCTTACTCATAAGAGCCTGTTGCTGTAGGACTGTTTCACCTAGTTGCATCTTGCACTTATTAAATTCTTTTAATGAACCTTGAAGAGTATCAAGCTCATCGTTTGTTAAATTCGCCATTTGATTAGATTTAGTTTCCTACAAAGATAGGAAATTATTTCTTAGACGAACCGCCAAAGAAAAAGTCAACTATCGTATTGACCTTACTAGACATAGCACCAAACACCGTGCTTATAAAACCTATCTCGTAATCAGATAGCTCAAGCGTGTTCATTACAAAATACTCAAACATCGTGTACGACAAAAAGAAGTAAGCCGATGTAAATATTATAGCTAGTATCTTCTGTATATAACTGTCATTTTGGAAAAGTCCTCTCGCACTTTTTCTATCCTCAACCTCAATAGCGTACATATCCCTTTCGTGATTCTGTACAACCTCTTTAAACTGCTTCTTAAGCTGCTCTCTCTCTTCATCCGTTGTAACTACTTCGTCTATAATTTCAGAGGCTTGCCCGATTAACTTACCTAGTATATTTTTAAACATCTGCGTATCTGTATTTAGTATCTCCCTCATCGTCTTTAAACGCTTCAAGCACTTGCTTTCTATTCCCCTTCTTAACTAAGGATACGTGTATCCAAGCAAAATCAAACTCGTTTATCATTTGGTCAAACTCTATACCTGAATCTAGAATCCATTCATAGATAAGCTCGTTCATCATTTTTCCGTTTTGCCAAAATTGTATATCCAATGCTTCACCTTTGCAATGCTGCGACTTGCTGCTGCCACCAATAGCACGATTAAGTGCTTTGGAACGATAACCACTACTAATCCTGATAGGACCAACAGAGTCACGAAGAGGTTGTAAAAGAAAATCAATAGTACGTTGAAGGTTACGTAAATGTTTTTTAGTCGGCTCATTATCTATATCTAATCTTTTAGCTGTTCCACTACTTGTGAACTCAGACAATAAAAAGTTTTTACTTAATCTCATAACCTATAAATGAGTTAATATTATAAATCCTGCTATATAACATACCACAATAGCGGTCCAAAATAAAGCAATAGCTATAGTAGAAGTATGTACCTTCTTCATAACTATGGATTATTTTTTTTATAAGCCGTGTGAAAATTATATATCGTATAGGCTAAACCTATAATTAAAGCCGTTAACCTTAAAGCCTGTTCCAACTCCGTAAAGCTAACTCCTATTGCCGCACCGTTCACTGCTATGTTTTTTATCGAGTCCTTATCCATCTTACCACTTTGCTTTGTCCGCCCAATACGCAGCAGAACATTTACCTTTAGCTATATTCTTTGCGTGACGTGCCTTAAACGAACGTCTCTTTGCACTCATCTTTGAGCCCTCACCCTTCTTAGGAGCTCCGGCTGTACTTGCACCCTGCTCACCAAATCGTATTGTCTTAACTTTACCTTTACAGTTAGTTACTACAATGTGAGACTTCTTTGGATGGCTAGGTGTTCTTTTAGGTTTGTTAAGACCTGAAACACCTGCGTTCTTTATTGCTGATGCTTTTCTTTTGCTATCCATATGTACTTTATTTTTGTACAGTTAAATGTTGCTGTTGTTGTCCACATACTATTATTGATGGTCAGGTTCAGTAAAGTTATAATTTTTAATTATTTCTGCACTAGTCAATACATCGCTGTATATAAACACACTATCTAATAATCCATCTAACTTAAAATTAGCTAAATTAGATATCTCAAAAGCAGTCCAACTACTTACGTTTATTCCTGTGAATGTATAGAAATGCCAATTCCCATCAGTGTCAGGAGTGTTATTAGAAGATAATGTAACGTTATCTTTATATACTGTTATAGTACCGGCATTACCATTAAACCAAGTTACATTAGCCTTACCTATAAACTCACTACTTGACTGACCGCTTAGTATTGTAAACGCTGTGTCTGTAGTTTTTAACCAAAACTGCAACGTACCATTACTTATATTTAAACTTGTGCTATCAGCTATAGTAGCGTAACCTATCCCGTCTAAATTAAATGAGGCGTCTCTATCTCTTACCGGATTAGCATACACATCCTTAGTCGGTGTGTTTGGGTCAGGGATAAGGGTTGTTGATGGCACAGACGAACCTGATGTTGGTCTATACCCTCCTAATGTAGTTGAATCATCTATTTGTGCTCCCCAAACTAAAACTTCAGTCAAATTACTTGAACCTCTAAAATCAACTAAATAGTAGTTTGCTACACCTGCACCTGTTATTGGTATTGCACTAACTCTTTGCCATACTGTTGTTAAATTAAATAAACTATTAGAGTTTGAGTTATGTGATGTTAAATGTATTTGACCTGTACCCGATACAGTTCTAGCCCAAACACTTCTCATATTAGTTGTATTATTTAAATCATCAAAAATATAAGGCTGACTACCAACTCCGTCATAACTTGCTTTATAAGCAGTACTACCACCAAGAGGGTCTGTAAAGCCACGTGTAACTGATGTTCCTGTTCCTTTTATCCAAGCTGCATTAGAGAAATCTTCACTAAAAGTAAGTGAATTAGAACCCTTACTCCAATTCTGCATACCTAGTTGTGGTATTCTTGGTTGAGAGTTATCATATATAGCTTCGATTATAGTACCATTATTACCCTCTCCTGAGCTATCGTAAACTACTTCACCTGCACCTTCACTTAAAGCCCAATAACCTTTTAAATTAGATAAAACTATTGACGCTCCACTCCTATCAGTTACTAAGTTTTGAGGGTTTGCGTAATCGTATGTTACATCATCTGATGTCCAAGCATAATCATAAACTTGAATATTTGACATTTTACCTTCAAAATGGTCTGAAGTTCCACCACCATCCCATTCCTGTCCGAAGTCAAATGCTGTCAAATTACTCCAAAGAGGATTGCAAGGTGCAGTACCAATTGAACTTCCATCAACATAAAATGATAAATCTTGATTACCACTTCCTGACGGTCTTGAAACTACAACTCTGTGCCATTTACCATCGTTGTAATCAATACCTCCACTAATAGGTACAACATTATTATATGCTGCTGCTGAATCATCAAAATATATTCCTCCTGTATTATATGTTATTGACCCTATTACTTCAGAAGAAGTTGCAGGATTTACACCAATTTTAAAAATATTAGTTGCTTGATTTGTACCTCCTGCTGCTGTTAAAATATTTTGAAAAAATCTTCCTGTCTTATCAGAATTAAACCATATAGCAAAGGTAAACGCATCGCCTGTGCTTAATGTACCTGCAAAACTATTTGCACTCACATAATCATTAGACCCATCAAACTCAAGAGCCTTACCTGTAAACAACTCCGCTACATTATTGTTGCCTGAGGAATCAGGTATTGATTGGGTTAGTTCTTTTACGGAGATGTCGTCTATTTGAAAAACATCGCCTGCTATTCGACCACCAATAGTTAAATTACGTATAGAACTATACGTAGATGGTGTTGCAATAAATTCGTAGTCTACAAATTCATTTGTAATTACTTGGTCAAAAAGAGGGTAGTAAGAATAACCTAATTGAAAAGCACCTGCGTTTGAGCCTGCTAAAGATACTTGTTTTGCTCTAAATTTAATTCGATAAGTTTTATCTAATTGAAAAACACTAGCAAGACTTTCTAAACCCCAATTGTTAGTAGTACTTCCAATATCTCCATTTGCAATAACATTAGCTACATCATTTATTGTACTACCATTTCTTTTTATCCAATCAGAATCAGTTGCAAAATCTCCATTAACAACTTCCTCCCTACCTAATGTTTCGCTTTCAGTAAAATCAAGTAACATCTCAAGATTGTCTAAAACTAAGTCTGAATCTAAAATTGGACCTTGGGTTGGAGTTATAAATTCTGTACCTTGAACCCCTGTAACTGACACGGGTGTAACTCCAAAGGATATGTTATCACCTATATCACTAGCCTGAAGGGTGTATGTTAAACTTGTAGCACCTGAGATAGCACCACTTACTGAGTTGTACCACTTAAAAGTACTTGTACCTTGAGTGGCACTAGCTGAATTATATACGTACGTTCCCGTTAAAACATCACCCTTTTTTAGTATACCTGTAAATGAAGGGTTTGTCGAGAATCCCGGTAACGGTCCAACTGCTACTGACCTTGCACCTGAAGAAACACTCAAGCCTTGTACTCCTGATGATGTTACAGGAGTAACACTAACTGATAGAAAATTACCCTCGTCTGTTGCCGCTACAGTATAGTTAGCTGAGGTAGCTCCTGAGATTGGTGTACCCGCACCACCTGAGGTAGCACTTGTTAACCACTGATAAAGAGAAGTTCCTTCAGGGTCACTATTAGCATCGGAATAATCAAAGGATGAGGATAGTAATTCACCCACATTATTATTACCTGTATACGTTACATTACTAGCAACAGGTAGAGAATCAACAGCTCCTCTCCAAGATGAGGGAGACATACTACCTACCTCTCCAATGTCATTACGTGGAGTTACTTGAAATTGTATGTACTTACCTTCATCAGCAGGAGATACTAACGTGTAGTTTATTGAAGTTGCACCCGATATTTCGGTACGATTTAAAGTGCCTGCCGCATTATCAGCTCTCCACCACTTAAAGGTTGTACCCGACTCAGGGTCACCATTTATATCACCGTAGTCGTAGCTACCCTGCATCTGCTGCCCTACCTCAAGCGTACCTGTAAAGGATACGTTTGTCGCTGTAGGTGGCACAGGGAATAATGGTATGTTTTTTTGCACGGAAGCAGTTGGTCCAACAAGTGGGTCTGCGTTCCTTGGTGTTACCTCAAACTCAATTGCCTTCTGTTCATCAGCAGCAACAAGAGTGTAATTCTGTGCTGTACCTACCTCAGTCCTAGTAGAACCGTCTACCCTGTACCACTTAAATGTAGTGCCTGATTCAGCAACCCCATTAGGGTCAAAGTAAGTATAGTTACCTGTTTGAACGCTACCTATAGCAAACCCACCTGTAATAGATAGGTCAAGAGCCAAAGGTAGGGCAGAAGGTTCACCGCCACCGCTTATCGCTGATGACTGTATTGCGTTTGAGATAGATATATTCATAGTTTACCAAAGAGCTATAATTGAACTTGCTGCGGGTGCACCTACCGTTGAGTTAACTCTTAGTACTTGAACAGGTACAAATTGCCCTGCAGCTAATCCGGTAAACTGAACAGTGTCACCACCAACGGTAGTAACGCTTAAGTTTCCTGCTCCACCTACATACAATACACATCCGTTCTGAGGGTTATCCTCTTGTGAGTATATAGTGTACGCCGTACTAATTGGTACAGCAACCGAAACTGAAAGAGTTGTAGCACTATCAATAGCTGTTACAATAGCTGCAACAGCACCTGCATACACAATGTCATTAACCTTAACCTCTTTTACTATAAAGTCACCGGCAGCATCAATTAATTTAAGAGTTGCTTCTGCGTCTGATGTACCTGTAGTGGTTACTGCAGCTATGTTTGGTATGTCTACCGTATCGCTAGGTATTACAGCTAATGCTCTACCTGCTTGTAGTTTTTGATATGCCATTACTTCTTATCTTTATTGTAGGGGAAAACCCTGTTTAACGTATCTTTTCTTTGACCACACCCGCAATCCTTGCCGGTAGCCTGTGCTATCTTATTAACAACAGCCTTTATCCCTGTAGCCTCAGTAAACTTCTCTACAGTATCTCCTAGTCCTTTTGATTCCATTTTATTATCTTCCTTTTAAGTCTCCTAAGTAAACCCCTTGCTTTCTATCCCAAGTATAATTAATACCGTTCTTA
>Ga0307488_10000180_pt1 | contig 48083 bp, 45 predicted proteins | sample SB02metaG_FD_202248 | JGI IMG/M metagenome (GOLD analysis project Ga0307488, IMG submission 202248) | Sea-ice brine microbial communities from Beaufort Sea near Barrow, Alaska, United States - SB 0.2 | ecosystem: Environmental > Aquatic > Marine > Coastal | place: USA: Alaska | collected... | reverse complement strand
GTGAAAAAATTGAAGCAATAATTAAACCTTTTAAGCTTGACGATGTAAGAGAAGCATTAACTGAGGCGGGTATTTCAGGGCTAACCGTGACAGAAGTAAAAGGTTACGGACGTCAAAAAGGTCATACCGAAACCTATCGTGGTGCAGAATATAAAGTAGACTTTTTACCTAAAATTAAACTTGAAATTGTACTCATAGATGATCAGGTTGAACGTTGTATCGAAGTTATTATTGCCAAAGCCAATTCGGGTAAAATTTTTATCTTTGATGTTAAACGAGCAATACGTATCCGCACCTCTGAAGAGGGCGATGACGCGGTATAGCAAATACAGTCAAACTAGCCTTTTACCCATAACCTCCTCAAGCATATTATTCTAATTATAAACTGAAACTCCACATGCAAGATATTAACAGCGCCGTTGAAACATTGGTGCAAAGCTTCAACACCTGCTTTTTACTGATTGGCGCGATCATGGTGTTTGCTATGCACGCAGGATTTACCTGCTTAGAAGTCGGTACAGGGCGGCACAAAACCAAGTAAATGCTCTGGTGAAAATCATTACTGACTTTGCAGTTTCCTGTATTGCCTACTTTTTCATTGGGTATTGGATAGCCTACGACGTCATATTTTTTAGTAATGCTAAAGAGCTAGCATCAAACAGCGGTTATGACTTAGTGAAATTCTTTTTCCTAATGACATTTGCCGCAGCTATCCATGCCATCATTTCTGGAGGCATTGCTGAAAGGGCAAATTTTCATCCATTTTTAATAGCCACTGCCCTTATTGTTGCAGTGGTGTACCCATTTTATGAAGGCATAATTTGGAACGGTAACTACGGTTTTCAGGCTTGGTTAGAGCAAACCACAGGTACTAGTTTCCATGATTTTGCTGGCTCGGTTGTGGTGTATGGATTTTGCTGGCTCGGTTGTGGTGTATGGATTTTGCTGGCTCGGTTGTGGTGCATGAATGGGCGGTTGGTTAGCCTTAGTGGGCGTTTACTTTTTGGGTTTACACAAAGGCCGTGAAAAAGACAATAAACTTATCGCATTTGCTCCTTCGAATATTCCATTTTTAGCTCTAGGTACATGGATATTATGTATTGGTTGGTTTGGTTTTAATGTCATGTCGGCACAAAGCATGGACGGCATCAACGGCTTGGTGGCAATGAATTCATTAATGGCGATGGTAGGCGGTATTTTGGTTCGGTAAAAATGACCCTGGTTTTATTCATAACGGACCATTGGCAGGTTTAGTTGCAGTATGTGCAGGTGCAGGTTCAGTTGTCACGCATCCTATTGGATCATTATTTGTAGGACTAATAGCCGGCTGGATTTTTGTAAAACTGTTCACCATCATGCAACAAACTAAAAAATAGATGATGTATTAGGCGTATGGCCATTGCACGGTGTATGTGGAGTGTGGGGAGGGATTGCCGCTGGCATATTTGGCCTTGAGTCTTTAGGTGGAATGGGCTGCGTAGCTTTTAGCGCACAAGTAATAGGCACAGTTGCAGGCATCGTTGTTGCCTTAGTGGGTGGCTTAGTTGTTTATGGAGTTTTGAGAAAAGTGACAAACATAAGACTCACCCAGGAAGAAGAATTTATAGGAGCCGATTTGAGCATTCATAGTATCGGTTCAGTTAATCACGACTAGAGACGTTTCGCTTACAAAGGACTTCAAGGATGAAGTCTCGTCGCGACTCATTGCGACTCACAAATATAATTTCACCCAATTTACAACCGACAAAAGCTTTACCTTTCGTTTAAATAACATACAGTTGGGTATCTAAAAACATGACAGGCAGCAATATGTATTCGATTATTCGCTTTGGCTCACTCTATGGCTTAGCGTTAGTTATTGGATTTTACGCATCCCATTTAGCCTTAGGTACAAATCCTAACAACTTCACTTTGGGTGAAATTGTTGGTTACACCGTGATGTTCATAAGTTCGTTAGCTATCATCATGGGAATAAAAGATTATAAACAAAAGCGTTCGCCTGCTCCTTTAGGTTTTATGGGCGCGTTAGGTGTTGGTTTAGGGATCAGCCTTATTGCCGCGCACATTTTTGTATTATATAGCTGGTTTTATTTAGTGTTCATCAACCCAACATTTACCGCCTCATACATACGATATTCAGAGCAAAAAATCATCTCAAGCGGTCTAGAGCCAACGGTAATAGAGCAACAGCTTGCGGAATTAGCCGATTACGCAGACTTAGTGGGTAACAATTTCACACAGTCTATGGTGATGTTTGCTACTATTTTTGTGATTGGACTGTTGTTTTCTCTGGTCAGTGCTTTAGCGCTGCGTACCCCTCGAGAATAACCCCCAAAAATACAATGGAGAACATTCAATGGAGTTAGGTCAGTTTTCAGACAGTCTTACTGTTAAAAATATAACTAAGTCAAAAGTCTTTTATGAAACCTTAGGTTTCAAAACACGCCCTGAGTGTAACTCTATCGCAGATAAATGGCTTGTTTTACAAAAAAACACCACAGTGATTGGTTTATTTGAGGGAATGTTTGAGTCGAATATTCTCACCTTTAACCCAACGGATGTGAGATCTATTGAAAAACATCTAACAGATAATAACATTAAGATGACTACCCCAACTCAAGGTGACTCAGGCCCTACACATTGTGTGTTGAAAGATCCTGATGATAACACCATCATGTTTGACCAGTTTTAGAGACCACTATTTTTATGTCTAATGAATTTATCTGTTGGAATTGTAACGAGGCTCTAAGCAATGTCATCCTCCCGATGTCAAGGCGTGAAGAGTGTGACAAATGCAAGGCAGATCAGCATGTTTGCAATATGTGCCTGTATTATGTCAATGGCCGCTGTGAAGAAGAACGTGCTGAGCATATAAGCAATACAGAACGGGCTAATTTTTGTGATTATTTTAAACCCAGTAATACGGCATTCAAAGCTATTGATAAACAAAAATCGAATAATGCTAAAGCACAGCTAGCGGAGTTGTTTGGTGATCCTATTATTGAAAAAACTTCCTCAGATGAAGGCCTATCACCAGCAGAACTAGCTGAGAAAAGGTTACGAGAAATGTTAGGTGGTTAGCCTCAGATAAATAACATCAGGATAGCTGAAAAACACTTATTTTTTATGCTTATGCTTTTCGGCATACTCAGTGTTTAATTCAATACCTTTTTCATACACTCGATTCATCTCTTTGTCAGAACGTTTAAAGTAGTATAACCACTTTAAATACTGATTTTTTAACGCTTGGCGATAGATCCCATGAGCCTCAAACCGCACCGCAGAGGTTTGGCTTATAAAAGGTAACCTGATAGGCTTTGCCTGTTCTTTTAGTCTTAAACATATTTCAGTATCTTCAAAAATGTCTATCTCGGGTATTAGTCCCACATCAAGTAGCAATTGTTTTTGTGCAAACAAACAGTGATCTAAATAATATATGCCCCGTCTCCCCCTAATATGATTTGAATACCAAGAAGTGAAATTAAGTAAAGGATGAGAGATTGAAAACTGATGAGTAAAAGCTCCCCAGCGTATCTCTGAGGTTCGGTTAGTTAAGGCTTTAATACCCTCAACATCCACTAGACTACGTGGGTGATGCAGCAGCACCATATCGAATTTAGCTTGTTTGATACCTGTATTTAATCGACCGGCCCGGGAGCCAATGTCAGTGGTAATTAGCTTGGCATTAGACTGCTTGATTATCGAAATAGTATCGTCTTGACTACCACCATCCACACAAATGACCTCGATACCCTCCACCCCAATATAGGCATCAAGTATCTTAGAAAGATAACCAGTTTTGGATTCGTTTAATGTAGGGATAACAATACTAAGCAAGGTAATGGGCTCTTTTGGATTTTAACTAGACGGACTTAAACTAGTCGTCGGCTAGTATAATAAACGTTAGAATTTATCAATATTATAACTTTGTTTATATCTAAAGAAATACCCCCATCTAGGCATCCATTTTAGCCGTAACCACTTGGTTTTTGCCTTGCGATTTTGCCTGATAAAGGGCGTCATCTGCCAATTTTAGTAACTGGGTTGTATTGCTAGCCTGATTGTATGTTAACTCAGCTACGCCAAAACTTGCAGTCAGTGCAATCGCACCTTGCTCAACACTGAATTTTATCTGGCTCAATCCATCACATATTCTTTGGCTGATTTCTGTAGCACCTTTGATATCCGTATTAGATAAAACAATGACCATTTCCTCCCCCCCGTACCTTGCGACAAAATCACCTTTACGCAACTTAGTTTGCTGTAAATATTCAGCCACGGCTTTTAAACCTTCATCCCCGACTTGATGTCCATAACTGTCATTAATTTTCTTAAAGTTATCTATATCTAACATCACTAAAGCCAAGTTTTCTGTTTGCTTAATAGCTTGAGCAAATTTCAACTCAAAATAGCCATCAAAGGTTTGGCGATTAAACAAACCAGTGAGGTAGTCAGTTTCTGATAACTCTTTTATTCGATCATGCTGAATTTTCAGGTAGTCAGCCTTATCTTCCAGTTCACGATTACGAATAGACAACTCATTGGTTTTTTGTGCCACTTCTTGTTGCAAATTGTTGGTTAAATGTTCAGCCATATCCAGCGCAGATACAAACCTTAATGAGTGATATTGAGTTTGCGCAAACAAAAATAAAAACAGCGTATATTCAGAAACATACAAATTATAGGTGCTCGATAACGCGGCAAAAACATCATTCACCACTCCCCCGAATAAAACAAAAAAACTGACGATCATTAGTGTGGAGCGAAAAGATTTAATTATTATCGAATTTACGACTAGCCACATAGTATAAAAACTGAATAATCCTAACCCCACCTGATAATAGAATAAATTATCAACAACTTGTTTTACCGGCACCAGTAGTGTGAAAGTGACAACGAGGGCAATAATTAAGTAACCTAACTGCACGACTCGATCAGAAAATTTGGTGGGATATAAACATGAGAAAAAATGCGCAGCTGCCACGGCCGGCCATACTATGGTGATATATTCGAGTCTTAATAAAATATCAAAATAAGCCGGATCCCCTAAGAGGTAATAAACATAATCGGTCGATACCGCAGCCCTTAACAAAACAGAAAATGCAAACACTGCCAATAATAATAAAACTCGCTCTTTGGGCCGAAATACATAAAACAGTATATTTTGAAATACAACGAGTAAACCAATCGCAATTAGCGCAACACGACTGGCCAAGTCAGAAAGCAGTGCTTTATTAGCCGACTCGAGTTCCCGCACATCGAATGCGCCATACATGCCTGCCCGTTTATATAATTGTGCCGAAAGATACACCACTAAGGTACCTGAATTAACATTTTGAGGGAGTTGTAATATTTGTGTTTTAAAGCGCATTTGTTGCGCTTCATAGTTTTTTGAAATTTTACCTGACTCACCTAAAAATTGAGTATCCCCAGACTCATCAATCCACCATGCTTGCCAAGCATCATTGACATTACGCATGCGTATTGCCGGTTTATTGAAAGTATGACTTAAATTCTTCAGTTTGAGTATATAGGTACCAAATCTATTTTCATTTAAGGTTTTACTATCCACCAAAGAACTCACGAAATTAGGTAATTGCACAATTTTAAAGTTGGCCTCAGACGCGGTAATATCTTCCAACGACGTCCACTCACCCCAGCTTAATGCCCACTCTCCAGCAAGGCTTGCCTTACCATTTTTAAATTCTTTTTGGACGTCAACAGTAGGAATGGATTGGGCAGACAAGAGCTGTGCACTAAATAATGGGACACTAAAAACACCAATAAAAAGACTGACTAACAACGCAATGCAATTGCCGCACCTCAAGATGCTCTCCCTTCACTTTAATTATTGAACAGCACAATCTGATCAAGTCGATTTTTATACAAAAATATATCATGCCATTATAAAGCTCAGGCGACTAGAGCCAATATTAATCTAGATCAATGCCCCCAAAATTTGCCTAAACCAACTTAATGCCGCGTCATGCTCGGTATTTTTGTGCCAGTAGAGATGTGTTTCAATATTTGTCAGTTGCACGGGCATTGGGGCTTCTATCAACGTATTGGATTGGGCTGAGTCTGCCAGCAACTCCTTACCCAACATGTATGGCACCGTTAAAAGAAAGTCGGACTCAATCAGCATGGCTTTCGCGGCGTAATAGTTTTGGCAGCGAATACTTATTTGCCGCGAAAGCCCTTGCTGTTGAAATAAAATATCCTCAGCCGCAGCACCACTTGGGCGATTAGAAACACCAATATGTTTAGCTGTAAAATACGTTTGCTGGGTTAAGTTATTCTCTAGAAGATGTCCTTTTCGCATCAACACACAAAACTTACCATCGATAAGTTTTGTATGTAATACAGGAGGTTTAATAGGTAGAGCTACATCAAACGCCATATCAATATGCCCTGCCCCTAACTCTCGCGTTAAGTTTTCCCTGTCAACTTTGACACTGGCAAAGGTGGTATTAGGGGCAAGCTCAGCCAACCTTTTGGCTATCTTCGGCAAAATGGAAGGTTCAAGGGCGTAATGAATACCTAAACGAAAATGATGTTGACTGCTGTGCGGTTGAAACTCTCCCCAATGCTGCAACATTTGTCTTAGGCGAGTCAGATTATCGATTATCTGCGGAGCCATACGCTGGCAAGCAGGTGTAGGTAACATCCGATTATTACTGCGCTGAAACAGCGGATCGCTCAAATATTCTCGTAACCTTTTTAATGCATGACTAACCGCTGAAGGGGTAATATGCAGCACGTCTGCTGCTCGCGACATATTCTGCTCTTGATAAATACTTTCAAACACTTTGAGTAAATTAAGATCAAGTTGCTGGACTTTTGTGACATCGGTCATCAAATACTACTCAATGAATAAGATTCATAGTAACCATATAGTATTTTTCATTTCATTCAATTTAATAAAGCGACTATTCTATACGTAGTTACATACACCTAAACTTTGGGAGCCACTATTATGGATTTTAACCACAGCGAAAAAACACAGGGTTATATCAAACGTGTTAAAGCCTTTATGGACGAACATATTTATCCAGTAGAAGAACAGATTTATACTGAAACCCATGAATTAAACCCCAGTGGTGATTGGAAAAATTGGCAAGTCCATCCATTAATCGAGCCACTCAAGAAAAAAGCGCAAGAGGCTGGGTTATGGAATCTGTTTATGCCCGACGCAGAGTTAGGCCAAGGTTTAACTACATTAGAATATGCGCCATTAGCAGAACAAATGGGCAGAGTGTTATTTGCCTCTGAAATATTTAACTGTAACGCACCTGACACTGGCAACATGGAAGTGTTGTACCACTTCGGTAACGAATACCAACAACAAAAATGGCTTAAACCGTTATTAGCCGGTGAGATACGCTCAGTGTTTGGTATGACAGAACCCGATGTTGCCTCTTCTGATGCCACTAATATGCAAGCTACCGTTGAAGTAGACGGTGACGAATTAGTGCTTAATGGCAAAAAATGGTGGACCACCGGTTTAGGTCATCCCAACGCAAAAATTGCTATTTTTATGGCGCTGTCCAATCCAGAAAACGACAAACATAGTCAGCACAGCATGGTAGTAGTCCCCCTGGATTCTCCGGGTATTGAAATCAAACGTATGTTGCAAGCTTTTGGTGATTACGATGCACCTTTTGGTCATGGCGAAATGCACTTTACCAATGTACGTGTACCAAAAGAAAACTTGCTTGTTGGCATGGGTAAGGGTTTTGCTATTGCCCAGGGACGCCTTGGACCGGGTCGAATTCATCATTGCATGCGCTCTATTGGCGGTGCTGAAAAAGCCTTAGAACTGGCGATGCAGCGTGGCATGTCACGTACCGCTTTTGGCAAGCCTTTGATGATGCTTGGTGGCAACAGAGAGCGCGTCGCCGAAGCACGTATTGCTATCGAACAAGCTCGTTTACTGACACTGCAAGCCGCTTGGAAAATTGACAACTTAGGCGTTAAAAATGCCATGGTGGATATATCAGCGATTAAAGTAGCCGTACCCAAAATGCTTGAAGAAGTCGTAGATATGGCTATCCAAATTCATGGTGGTGCAGGTATGTGTAATGACTTCCCACTGGCCCGTTTAGCTGCTGGTGCCAGATCCTTGCGTTTAGCCGACGGCCCTGATGAAGTGCATAAAGGCATGGTTGCCCGTTTAGAACTGAAGAAGTACCAATAAATGAAAACAGTATTAATAACCGGTGGCGCTTCAGGTTTAGGTGAAGCGCTGGCGTTGCATTATGCCAAGCAAGGTTGTGAAGTCTGTATTGCTGATCTCAACTCAGAGCGCGGCCATAAAGTGGTTGATAGCATCACCAAGGCAGGTGGTGCAGCCTTCTTTTTGCCTTGTGATATCACCAACGAAGCTGATATTGAAACACTGAAACAACAACTTCAATCCCGTTGGCAGAAAGTCGATGTATTAGTCAACAATGCCGGTGTCGCCACAGGCGGCGCTTTGGAATTTGAAGATATTGAACAGTGGCAATGGGTCATCAATATTAATGTATTAGGCATGGTAAGGATGTGCCGTGCTTTTGTCCCTTTAATGAAGCAACACGGCGGCGGTAAAATAGTGAATATTGCTTCACAAGCAGGGATCACCCCTGCTCCACTAATGGGTAGTTATAACGCCAGTAAAGCTGCAGTGGTTAGCTTTTCAGAAACCATGCACCTTGAGCTCACTCACGACAATATTCATGTCAGTGTGGCTTGTCCGGGTTTCTTTTCCACTAACTTAGATGAATCACTGCGCAGTAAACAACCCGGTGTGGCAAAACTCGTGAGTAAAATGCTGCATACCTATTCCGATATCACCGCGGCTCAAGTAGCTGAAGCCATCTATCAAGACAGTGAAAATCTCAAATTTATGACCATCACCCATAAAGACGGGCGCATCGCCTTTCGCATCAAACGTTGGTTACCGCCCATGCGTTATTTGGCGATGATGAAAAAACAATTGAAAAACTTTAAACCTAGAGCCTAATACCTTGAACAACGCTGATAAAAAAAACGTGATAGACAAAGCAAGCCAAGTTAGAAAGGGAGAAGAACTTAACTTAACGGCACTCATCCCTTGGATTGAAAGTAATATTCCTAGTCTCAAAGGTGAACCAACAGTCACTCAATATGCCGGTGGAGCATCTAACTGGACATACTGCTTAAGTTATCCAACTGAAGAGGGAGAAGAGGGTGCAGTGCGTGAAGTCATTTTGCGCCGCGGACCTGCCGGAACCAAAGCTAAAGGTGCCCACGATATGGGTCGTGAGTATCGCTTACAAGCGGCACTAAAACCTGTCTATGCATATGTACCCGAGATGTTAGGCCATTGTGATGATGAATCAGTATTAGGCGCAGAGTTTTACGTAATGGAAAAACTCAACGGCTTGATCCCAAGAATGAACCTGCCCAAAGGACTCAAACTTGAACAAGGCACCACAGGTCAACTTTGCCTGAATGCTTTAGATAGTCTTATTGAGTTGCACAAAGTCGATTACAAAGCGGCTGGACTCGACCATTTAGCCAAAGGTGAAGGTTATACCCAACGTCAAATAGAAGGCTGGAGTGCTCGCTACACTAAGGCCAAAACATGGAACGTACCCAGCGCTAAATATGTGATGAATTGGCTTAAAAACAATATGCCTAGTCACGAGCATATTTGTTTAACCCATAACGACTTCCGTTTTGATAATTTGGTGTTGGATGTGAATGACCCTACCAAAATCCTAGGCGTATTGGATTGGGAATTAGCCACACTGGGCGATCCTTTAATGGACTTAGGCAATAGCTTAGCCTATTGGGTCCAAGCTGATGACGACAAACTGGCCAAGTCGACTCGCCGTCAACCTACACATTTACCCGGTATGTTGACCCGTAAAGAAGTGATTGCCTATTACCTTGATAAAACCGGTTTTAAAGTCGACAACTTCGCCTTTTATGAAGTGTATGGTTTATTCAGATTAGCGGCTATCGCCCAACAAATTTATTATCGTTATCACCACAAACAAACGGATAATCCCGCTTTTAAACACATTTGGTTCTTTGTGCATTATTTGCTTTGGCAATGCCGTAAAGCCATCACAGGCAAACGCTAAAGACAAAAAATATGACCGCGATTTATTTAATTAGACATGGCCAAGCATCCTTTGGCAAAGCTGAATATGATTGTTTATCTGAGCTTGGCGAACAACAAGCTAGACACATAGGCGATAGTTTTAAAGTTAGAGTAGGCGGTTTTGATAAAGTCCTACGCGGCAGTATGCAGCGACACCAGCAAACTGCAGATGGCTGCTTATCTGCAATGGGTCAAAAGGATATTGAACTGCAAGTAAACGCAGGATGGAACGAGTACGACCATCAGGATATCCTTGCCCAATTCAACCCTGAGCTTGCCACTCCTCAGGGAGTAAGAACCTATATGAGGAAACAAGACGATCCTCATAAAGCATTAGAGCAAGTCATTGGCCAATCCTTTAAGCGCTGGATTGGCAGCCAACACAATGCTGATTATATTGAGTCCTGGCCTGATTATCAGGCCAGAATCCAAACTGCGTTATCTCACTTAATAAGTGAGCTTGATGGTGAAAAACGTGTAGCCGTATTTAGTTCAGGTGGACCGATAGCGTTATTATCTCAAGCCATACTCGGTGTACCCGCAGAAAACCTCATGGCGCTTAACTGGACCCTAGTAAACTGCGGCATCACCAAATTAATCAGCACCAGAAAAGGTGCTATTTTATCGTCACTAAACGAACACAGCGCATTCGAAGGCGATCGTAAACACCTTCTGACTTACAAATAACAGCTAAAAAACAGAATTTCAAACCACAGAGAAAAATGAGGTCAACGGGTGCCGCGCACCGAGAAAAAATCACAGATAAAAAACAAAAAGTTAAGAATGTCAGCTTTTGCTTTACCTCTGTGCCCTCGTGTTCCTCTGTGGTGAATAAAATTTTAGCTTTTAGTTAATCAAAACAATAATAAGAGAACAGGCAATATGATCAGACAAAATATTTTAATTACGGGTGCTAGCTCGGGTTTGGGCAAAGGCATGGCTATTGAGTTTGCCAAAATGGGGCGTAACTTAGCCTTGTGCGCGCGCAGAATGGAAAACCTAGAATCACTTAAACAAGAGTTATTGATCATTAACCCCGATATTAAAGTGTTTATTCGCTCCTTAGATGTCAATGATCATGACCAAGTGTTTGAAGTAGTCAAAGCCTTTGCTGAAGATTTAGGCAGTCTGGACCGCGTTATAGTGAATGCTGGAATGGGTAAAGGTGCCTCCTTAGGCACAGGGTATTTTAAAGCCAATAAACAAACCGCAGTGACCAACTTTGTGTCAGCCTTGGCCCAATGTGAAGCAGCGATGGAAATATTTCGAAGCCAGAACGCAGGGCATTTAGTCACAATATCCTCAGTCAGTGCAGTACGTGGGGCCCGCAGAGCCATGACAGTGTATGCTGCCACCAAAGCTGCGTTAACCTCGCTTAGTGAGGGTATTCGTATCGATGTGCTGAACACCCCTATTAAAGTTACCACTATTCACCCAGGCTTTATTCGTACTGAGATAAATGAAAAAGTAAAAACGGTACCTTTTATTGTAGACTTAGAAACAGGCTGTAAAGCCATAGTCAAAGATATCGAAAAAGAAGTGGCGAGCAGTTTTGTGCCAAAATGGCCTTGGGCTTTATTTAGGTACATTGCGCGAATTGCGCCATTAAGTCTGTTAGCTAAAATGAGTTAACTAAAAGGTATATCTACTGCAAAGAATATACAGTGGGGCGAAGTGAGGCCTGAGGGATGTTGCTTTTCTATTTCTCTGTGAATACGATGCGCGACGCCAAGAGACCTCTGCAGTTTAAAACGTTAAATTTTAATTAGGAACAGTCCCCCAATGAGCGATTCGATTTTAACCCAAGTTATTCTGCCTTTAGTGTTGGCGCTTATCATGTTTGGTATGGGTTTAAGCTTAACCAAACGAGACTTTTTAGAGCTTGGTAAAGAGCCTAAGCCGGTCGCGATAGGTTTATTTGGGCAACTATTAATCTTGCCCCTACTGGCATACGGCATCGCAATATTTTTTAATTTATCTGAACACTTAGCGGTAGGCATAATGATACTTGCTGCCTGCCCTGGTGGTACTAGCTCAAATATTCTTAGCCAGTTAGCCAGAGCAAACTTAGCGCTGTCGGTCAGTCTAACCGCAGTCACAACATTGATCTGTGTTGTCACCACCCCACTTATTATTCGCTTTGCTATCGAGGAATTTAACGACACCCCAGTTGAGTCATTTTCATTATTGAGTACCACCTTAGGTCTTATTTTTATTACCTTAATACCGGTACTTGTCGGCATCTTAATTAGGCACAACTTTGCTGATTTTGCGATACGCAGCGAGGTGTTTTTTAGGCGGCTTTCTACTGGTTTTTTAATATTTATGATAGCGGCCATTACCTACCAAGAACGAACAACGTTTTTATCGTCCTTTGTATTACTGTCAGAGGCTGTTATCTCATTAAATCTATTGGCTATAGGTACTGGATTGTTGCTAGGGTTAATTTTTAAACTGGTTAAAAGAGATACTGTGACATTGGGCATTGAAGTCGGCGTTCAAAATAGCGCAATGGCCATGCTGATCTCCATCACTTTTTTAGACAGACCCGATTATGCCATTGCAGCTGGGGTATACGGACTAGCAATGTACTTAGGTGCAGCAATGTTAATCTTTGGCGCAAAACGTTGGCCTGAATAAGGCCAACTCATGACTACTATTTATTAAACACGCTTCATAGCACAGATTTTATTGCCGGCAGGATCTCGCAAGTACGCTAAATATAGCTTCATTGTTCCGCCATCACGCACACCAGGTGCGTCTTCACAAGCTACGCCACCGTTAGCCAAACCAGCTTCATGCCATGCCAATCCTTGTTCTTCGCTTTCAATAGCAAAACCCAAAGTACTACCATTGCCGTGACTGGCAGGCTCACCATCAATGGGCACACTTAAGCCAAACACACCGGTTTTAGTGAAATAGAAACAACGACCTTTAGGATCAATCGTGCCTTCTTCGTAGCCTAATGCACCCAGTATGGCATCGTAAAATTTCTTAGACTCTTGTATATCGTTAGCACCTAACATGACATGACTAAACATTTAACTCTCCTAGATTGAAAAAAGATAAAAAAACAATGTGCATTCTACCCATACCGTGGTCTATCCTCACTTTTTTGCAGTGATAATCAACTGTTAGTTGCATGAAGGTTATGTTGACATTTATGCAGCCAATTCTTTGTCATAGCGACGCCTATTAGTAGTAACAATAACCCAGCGTTTTTTGTTCAAGGCTGAAGTACAACACTGATAGCCTTTGCGGGCAAAGCCATTCCACTGTGCCTGAGTATGCGGCGATCCAAGAGCAGCCTGTGATTGTGCTTATTTAATCATGCTCCGGAACGACTACTATCCGGATTGCCGCCATTAGTATTTGAATCTCGAATACGTAGTAAGTGCCAGAAGATGCCGTTCCTGCTAGCTAGCTTATTGACTGCTGGCGATACCTTCTAATGCATTAAAGGCACAAATTACTGGCCATCATAAATCAAAGACCTGACCCTTTCCCTTTAAGCCGGCGGCTCCACATAGCTCTGGGCGTCTTAGGTCGGCGGGGTCATGCCGCTAAGGAACTAAAACACCGGACTGTCGGACTTGGGACTGACATCCACCGCCACCTTTTGCCGGCGCTGCTCGACCTCGATGATCTTTTTAAGAACGTCAGATAAATGCCCGACGAAACGTTCCTGCTCGCCGGTAACAATCTCCTCGCCACCATGCTCGTATTGATGAATGACGAATGAGCTCAAATCAAAGGGGATGCTCTGCATCAGCACCGATTCGGCGATGATGATAGTGGTATTTGGTCGCTGGGCGTGGCGCACGCCAAGCTCGTAGAACACATTCGCGTTCAAGGTCGACAGATCCGCGATGACGATATCCGCCTGGTAAATCCAGCGGTACATAATTGAATCGATACTGCCGGTGAGATTAGCGTCGATCGCCCGAAAACAGATGACATCGACCTGGTCACAGGACGGGCGAATAAGCTGCTGGTAAGTCTTATCGAGATTCAGGACACGTCCAGTCGAATAGTCGGTCTTGTTGCCAAAGCCGGTAACCACGAAGCAGGTCTGCTGACTGCTGGCTTGAGCGGGCTCAGTGCTCGGCGCTGATTTATGTTTGTTGCTAGACATCCTTATCTCCTGTGGGTTTTAAGCGGTCAGCTTTAAGGGATCAGCCCTTTATCTTTTAATGTTAGTGGCTGAATGAACCGATGATCAGGCATAAGGACGACGATTTTCTCATCATTTGAAGAGTGCCTGTCCTTCGTACTTTCCTATCTTGCCCCCCCCTGTACCTCATCATAAAGTGCTGTAATAGCCAATTAGGAAACACAAGACGCTGGGGCTTGATAAAACATAATCACGATGTTGGGTGATTATGCTGAACCATAGACCTACCCTAGTCACCCGTGCATCTTGCAAGCTTAGCAGGGAGTCAGTTTTTGGAACCCTTATTAACGACCCGCTTCCCATAACCTTATGCCGTCTTCGCCTCCGCTGATGATCTGGCTGCCGTCGGGACTGAAGGCAACGGCGGATGAATCGCCAGATTGTCCTTCGAGCGTCAAGATCTCGTCGCCCGTGCCGACGTCCCATAACTTTACTGTCCGGTCTTGGCTGCTGCTGACAAGTCGGCTTCCATCGGGGCTTAAGGCCAGGGTACTGACTCTCTGCGTGTGTCCCACGATGCTGCGTTTCAGTTCGCCCGTTTCCGCATCCCAAAGCTTCAGCGTACCGTCTCCGTTAGCGCTGACAATCTGGCTACCATCGGCAGTAAAGGTCACGTCTTGAAACCCTTTGAAGCGGCTCCCCTCTATCGTCAATTTCGCTTCTCCGGTGCTGGTGTCGAACAGCTTGAGCTCCAGGGTGGAGCCATGCCCACCGGTCACACGAGTGCCATCCGTGCTAAACGCCACCGGGCCGTTAACCCCATCTATCGTCCTCTTCAACTTACCCGTACTCGCGTCCCACAAGAAGAGAGTTCGAACACTCGTCGTCTGGTTGAAGCAACCAGCGGCGATCAGGCTGGCCTTCTGACTGAAGGCGACAGAACCGCAGAATTCGGACGGTGCTCCCTCGAGGATAAGTTCCTCAACGCCAGTATGAGTGCCCCAGACACTTACCGTCGGGCCGGGATTTCTATAATCCTGACGGCTTGCGGTAACGATCCGATCGCCTTCGGGGCTGAACGCCAAGTCCAGGATAAGGTCACCACCCTTGCCCCGAAGATTGATCTCTTGCGGCTGAGAGTTCTTGTCCGTGTCCCAGAGATTGACGGTGTTGTCCCAACCTCCTGTGGCGATCTGGCTGCCATCGAGACTGAAGGCCACAGCATTGATGTTTTCACTGTGCTTGGTGATTGGTGGCTCCTCCCGCACATCCCAAAGTGTGAGCTCTCCGTGATAGTTCTCGCCAGCTACACTGACTAACTGTTTTCCATCTGGACTGAAGGCTGCGGACTGGATCGCGTAGTTATGCCCCGTGAAGGACATCTTCTGCTCTCCGGTGTGGCCGTCCCATACCTTTACCACTCTGTCATCGCCGCCGCTGACAATCCGATCGCCTGTGCGACTGAAGGCGACGGTATTTACCACGCCGAATTCTCTGATAGTAGGCTTCTCCTCTTCACCCGACCTCAGATCCCATAACTTGAGGCCGTCTATCCCCCCGCTTACAATCTGGTTGCCATCGGGGCTGAACGCCACCGCATTGATATAGCTTGTGTGCCCCTCAAGGTTCATCAGTTCCTGTCCCGTATCGACATCCCACAGACTCAGCTTGCCATAACCTGCTGTAATGATACGATTGCTGCTGGGACTGAAGGCCACAGAACGCCCATTGGTTGTTACAGTCCAGTTCATTTCACCATTGAGTGCATCCCAAACCGTGATCCCATCAGAGCCACCACTCACGATCCAATGGTCGTCTGGACTAAAAGCCACCGCATCAACCGAGCCCAGATTCCCCTTGATAGTCCACTCTGGCCTTTCCTTCCCTGTTTTCCAAACTTCAAGCAGATCACCACCATCATTGCTTCTGGTCGCGCTGACGATCCGGCTACCATCTTTGTTGAACGCGGCGCGGTATCCAGCGAAAGTCGACAGTACACTACCAGAGTGAGTGTCGGACACGCTGAGCACTTCGCCATAATCTGCGCTGAGAATACGACTACCGTCTGGGCTGAAGGCAACGATCGTGGGAAAGGCGTTACGTGACTCGGGGCGGTCGAGCTTCTTGCGATTCTGTGTGAGGAGAGTGTGGAGGTAATCGTGTTCCCAGTTGCGCATATCCTCTGGAGTCGCCTGCAAGTTTTTCAAAGCGGCAGCTGGGTTTTTGGCTTCCAAGTCACGTTGCGCGGACTGAATTTGATTCACATAAAGCAGTTGCTCAGATCTAGCCAACTGTTTTTCAGCATCGTTTCTAGCCTCCTCGGCTTTGTTTTTCTGCGCTATGGAGTCTTTCTGAGCTAATTCGGCTATATTTTTCTGCTTGTTTGCCTTGACCGTCTGCACCTCTGCAACACCCATTTTTTGCCAGGCGACCCCGCCACCGACAACTGCAAAAATAGCAAGGACTACAGCCACCAATGCCCCTAATTTTGTACGCTGTGCTGTCTTTTTGTTAGCTTCCGCAAGAGCCTCGGCATCAAGAAGCCTGCGCTCCTGTTCAGCCTGGCGAAGCTTTTCTTCGGCTTCCGCATGGTCAATGCTGGCTTTGATCAGAGCCCGCTCTTCGGCCGTAAGCTGGTGCGGGCGTTCAAGGAGCCAACCTCGGGCGCGGTTGAGCTTGAGGCCAGACAACAGCGCACCGGTCTTGTCTTCTTCGGCTGCTTGCTGCCAGTCATGGAGGTCTCGTTCCATTTGCTGTTTGCCAGACAGGAACTCGCGAGCATCATCGAGCCATAATCGCAGGCGAGGCCATTTTCGCAGCAACGCTTCGTGAGCCACTTCGACCATGCGGTCATCACCCTGCTGACTCACGATCAACAGGCGCGCCTTTGCCAACTTCTCCAGCAGCGCATGTGCCTTACTTGGCAAGTCGTCCCAGCGGGCGGGCCGGCGTACATACTCACCCTGCTCGTTCACTCGCACCATGGCCGGTACGAAGGCTTCGCGCAGGGCAGTCAGTTCTTCTTCGCTTGGCCTGGCCTCAGTCAATACATCATCGGCGGCTTTGCGCACCGCGTTTTCCAGAGGCGTAAGCCCTTCCTTTGGGTCACCTAGGGCGTTGTATTCATCAAGACTAAGGTAATTATCGTTAGCTGCACGGTCATAGAGCTCGCGCAGCGCAAAGGCTAACAGGGGTAAGGCATCTTCGGTTTGGGCATCGCGTGCGGCCTTATGCACGAAGGCTTCATCAATGCCCAGACCGGCGACTCGTGCGGGTCCTTCGATTATCTGGGGAATGCGCGCAAGAGGCATGGGCCCCAGTGAAAATTCCTCGAACCGGGTCGTCAGGCCCTCTGCCGACTGGAGCAGACCAAGATAATCCGAACGCAGGGCCATGACGGCAATAAAAGGCAAGTCGCTGGATAAAGCCACGTTGAGGATCTCGAAGAAGCGCTGGGCCTGATCCGGATCGGCAGCGCCAAACAACTCTTCGCCCTGATCAATTGGCAGTAGGATTTGGGCCTCGTTGGCCCCGGCCTTAATGCGCAGATCATTGGCAATGTCGCTAAGCGTGAGGGCGAGGTTGTCGCCGTTCAGGTCTTCCCGCAGCTTGCGCCAGTCCGCATCCCCACCGCAGGCAACGGCTAAAGATCGCGCCAGCTCATCAACGGGCCGCACTTGTGGGCGCATGGGCGGCGTCACAACCCAATTGCGACCGGCGCGCTTGAGCCTGGGAATAACGCCGGCTCTGAGCAGAGATGATTTGCCCGACCCGGATGCGCCAAGCAAGGCGATGAGTTTAGTGCCACCCTGAGCACGGCGTGCATTGAGTCGTTCTATGAGGCGGCGAATGTCATCATCGCGCCCGAAATAGAGCGCCGCGTCCTCTTCTTGAAAGGCAAGCAATCCGGGATAAGGTGGACGGCTGGCATCCCAGCCAAAACCACCCTGAGCATCAAGAGCGATGCGGGTTAATTCACTGGAAAGTTGCTCGAGCCCACCCTCGCGATCCAAGCGCAGATCCAGCGTCTGTATGTCGGGCGATATCAGCGTATCGCCGGTGGGTGTTTCGATGATGGGGAAGATTGACTTGCCAAGCGCACGTGCCTGAGTGAATTCGGCAAAGCACCATTTGGATTCAAGCCAGTTGGGTGTCTGGATGATAACGACGGCTTCACAGCACTCAATTTCGCGATAGAGTGTTTTCTCCCAATCGGCCCCGGGGGGAATGCCAGCATGCTTGTCGTAGTCAAGAAACGGAGTCTCGAAGCCTTGTTCGGCGAGCCAGGTCTTAATCCGTGCCGCTGGTTCGTTGTCCCTGCTCGAATGTGATATGAATACTCGTGCCATTACTTACTCCTTTTTATCATCTGACGATGCTCTGTTTCAATCCTTAGATACCCCCTGAACGGGGCCATGGGGCCCTGATTCAGGCTGTGATAAACGCCTACTTTTGTACTTTGACCGGGGTGTTCCCTAGGGCAGAAGTGTTATTTTTAACATGGCGGCCTTTTAAATTTTTCAACTGATTTTTGCAGGTAACAAGGACCCGTAGTTTAAGGGCTAGGATCATTTACTTTATCAACCCCAAAGATCGATACGTATTGCGCCCGGCAATACCGTCAGCTTCAAGTCTATTTTCTAGTTGCCAAGCCTTAAGTGCTGCCTCGGTGCCACTACCGAATATTCCATCCACATGGATCTTAATAGCATCTTGAAGTTTGCGTACCCACAATCCGCTGGAGCCCTTTTTAACAGAGTCATATTCGATGGTTGGTGCGATAGGCTCATGGCTAATATCATGTCCTTCAGCCATAGAGATTGCACTGCTACGTAAACCTTCAACACGCCTATTCCATCCATTTCCGAAAGTGGCCCAATTGGAAAGGCTACAGAGAAACGTAAGACGTCGGTCACATATATTGTCAATTATGTGAACCGGATTGTGTTCTTTGACCTTGGTCAGAGTTTTAGGCCCTATGCCCCCATCTTGCTTGGCTCCAACTGCACCTTGTAACCATTTCGCACCTCGTCCTGGTCCAGAATTTACCGCCGCATCAAAAACGGCATAATCGACTCCCCCAGGTAGCTCATCACAATGACATTTATCCCAATATCCAGCACGATAGATTTGATTCAATTGTTCGCCAGTAATTGCACGTAACTCATCCTTGCTTTTGTCTTCTCCAAAGTGACGACGAAAAGTAAGCAGAGTAACCCCTTTCATAGTCGCTCCACCCGGGTCTTTGGGATGATCTGCCCAACCACCTTCGTGAACTAATACCTGTTGTAGACTGCTTTCAAAATTATCTTTCATCATGATTTCCTTACTGGTGGTTTAATCTCTGCCTGCGCATCGTTTTCACTGAATAAATGAAAAGAATATAGGTAAAATATAACGTAATTTTTATAAAACTTGGATCCAACTAATCAGTACACAACTTGAATAAGTAGGGAAAACCGGCAGCTGAATATAGGCTAAGGTCATTGTAACCGGCCGAGATGTCATAGAGCTCGCTCAGTGCAAAGGCCAATAAGGGAGAGGCATACTTGGTTTCTGCTTCGGGGACGGCCTGATGGACGAAGGCCCAATAAATTTGGTCCACTAGATGACCCGAAAGAATCCGCCGTCATCGGTTGGTTGTCGATGTGTGCATAGCTGATAAAAGTATCTTGGGTAAAACTTGTCATTTTCCTGACTCCTTGGATTAAACAGCGAAACTTTTCAGCCTGAAAGTTTGAAAAATAAGTTTTGCAGAGTAATGTTTTTTAAGTGTGCTTAGTGTTTTAATTAAGCGAGTTACAAAAAAATCATCGAAATCCAATATGACAGAATAAGCGACTGTTGCAAGTAGTTTTTTTACCTAAACAAGCCTCACTCCGGCGGTGATGTTTACGGCCATGTTGATTTTCATCGGCTACCGTCTGGCTTCGGCATACGCCAACGTTTTAATGAATAGTTACCCTACTTTTGGGTCTCGTTCTGGCTTGGGGAGTTTGCCGCCGGCTGGTACCCTGCTTGGTCCCTCTAATGCCTTGGGGTAAGTGCTGCCCGTACCCAAAAACAGCTAAAGATATGGCTTATTAAAATAGGCCGCTACAGACTTGCTTGTTACCCTTTACAGGAGAAAGGCTTGCATGGCATTAAGGGGCTTGACACATAGTTTACTTATAATATCTGGCGAGCTTTCGCTGTCATCCATGGCCACAAGCTATCATGTTTTTCTCGGTTCTATTAATATCCATCAGGCAGCGAGCTGACCCAAATTCAAGTTGGACGATTATCAACGACTCTGGACATGGGAAAACAAATTGGGATCAAAACTCAATTTACTTTAGTATCAACTCTATTGTGATCTGAACTCGATTTTTGCTGCTGAAAGCTGTAGCAGACGAAGGCCGGTGAGACACATATCACTAGCGAATAAAAAAATTACTCACAGACATCGGAGTCACAATTATGACGGATCACATTAAACAGGCCGAAGTCGCCATAGGTGAGCACAGTAGCGACGATTGGCAAATACAGCCCCGGGGGTTCTCTCAACAACTGGAAACCGATGCCCCGGCATTAGCTGATTTTTTATCGGACTCGCTGTATGTGGAAAAAGCCAAACAATTTGAACATGCCGACCAACTCGCAGTGGATTATCAATCCCAGTATAAAAAACGCGCACAACATATGTCTATTGGTATTTTTGTAGCAGCGGTAGCCACTGCCTTGTTAAGCATAATTGCTGCAGAGCCCATAGACGCTATAAAGCCGTATTTATTTCCCCAGGCATTTTATCAAGTGATCAGTCTTATTGCAGGCTTAGTGATATTTGTTGCCAGTGGCTGGTTTATTTTTAATTCACAAATGATTTCCCAACTAAAACTCTATGATCATTGGATGGAAAACCGGGCTAAGGCTGAAACCGCGCGCCTGCTGTATTTTAAGGAGGCAGCTCACAACTTGATCCATGAGCAAACCGAAAATAAACAACTGCTGCACGAGTTTTGCAGTTTTTTTCGGCGCTACCAGTTACAAGTGCAACAGACCTATTATCAGGGCCGCAGTCAGCAACATGCTATAAGCTTATCCAGAACCGCAAAAATTAGCGCAATTGCGGCTGTCATTGTGACCGCCTTTTCGGGCTCATCGGGTTTTGCAGGGTTCTTTAACCCGGATTTGATATCCTTTGCCGCACTTGGCACTATTGGTATTGCTTTAACAGCGCTGGCCAGCCGGCGGGAGTCGATTAATCAGGACGAGCGCAATTCGATGCGCTATAGAATTACCGCCAACGTGTTAGCCAAGGTTGCAGAAAAATATTCGACTGTGCAAAAAGCCCTGGCTAGTGGCCAAGACCCGGTTATCTTGTTGCATTTTGTTGATGCTGTGCATGAGCAACTTTCTCTGGAACACAGACAGTGGACAGAGGATGCCGCTGAGATAAATACAGCCTTTGCACAATTGACCGCTAATGAGAAAAACAATGCATAATTGATAGTCATTGAGAGGGTGATGCAGGAAAACCAACTGGGGCTTAACGTATAGTCAGTCGCCTGTTATCACCGAACCAGGGCCTGTCCCTGATCCGATAAAGTCATATTTGACCCGCTTTAAAGGTTTGCCACGCCCTTCAGCACCTCACCTACGTTGCCATTTTCATCCATGATTCGAAACTGGGCATCGCGCAGTGCATAAGGGCGATATTCGGTTACTATTTCAAATCGGTCAGAAACACTATGGTGAACAATTGCGATATCTTTTTTAGATGGGCTGTCATCAATATTCACTCGTATTAAACGGGGCGCTAGGGTTTTCAGCATGCCACCTGAAAGTTTTTGTTCGTGAATTTTGCCATTACACAGCGCTTTAATATTAAGGTCATCGTCACACAGTGCATCATGAGCACCCGCTATTTTTAAAGCGTCATAACCTATTTCGCTAATGCCGAGTACATGCAATTTATCCTTAACGACATCGAGCATAAACTTCAGGGTAATATCAGATAAGCCATCAAACCAATACCCCCCACCGATATCTGAATGCACCCCGGCAAACCACACTTCGGTGATCCTCTTGTCTTTGTTAAATAATGTCGGCTGAAAGGCAATGCGTTTTTCATCGATGGAAACCAGGTGGGCAGCTTCTTCAATATGGGTGCCCATGGTGCCATCTTCAAATATGATGCCACTTGCTGGATAAGTATTCGGATTTAAATCAAGGGAGCCCTTGGTAGCGGCAACCGTATCAAACACCCCTAAAAATTTTACTTTTATATGCATTTCGCTACCAACTTGCGCCGCAAACATTCTGGCGATGGCTGCGCCCCGGCTAAAACCGAAGATATAAATTTCTTTTTCTTTGCCACCATGCTTTTTTAAATCGTGCTTGGCTTCAGCAAGAATATCCCCCATATCGCCATCAGCAGGCGCAAACACGGAATTAAACGTTTGTTTAAACCAGTTACCACGGGTGCCAACACCGCTATAATAAAAACTGTGTTGCCCGGGTGTTTCGGTATTTTCGCCATTAAGGGGAGACAGTTTGCCACCAAAAAAAGCGTGTAACTTAACGATATTACTAACACTGGCATCTTCAAAAAAGTCACCTGCATCTGCAGGGTCATTGCACGTGCCGTCAAAACAAAAAATTAATTTTTTCATGAAAATATCCTTTTATTATTGTCATCAAATAGTTCAATGGTATATCAGTAATAGCGAATGCCATTGAGCAGTTTCTGTATGAATTTGTCCCTAATATTTCCTTAATAATTATGGAAATTGTAACTATAGGCACTCATTCTGTCTGGGCTTCTACCCGAGATTTTAAATCAGTTGGCTGAACAGCCAACTGCTCATCCAACTAATCAAATCGAGCATAACAGACCGGCATTTTTATTGGGGTTAATAAATGAGTTTTCCCTTATAAACGATATAGTCAAGCCGAGCGAACCACCAATATACCCATAACCATCGCTATATCGGTTGATCAACAGGATCTCGATTGATTCTGTATGGGTCACTTCATTGTTGCTAACTAACCCATAGACTCTTACAAGGTGTTGAAGTAGGAATCCATTGTCGCCATCAACAAAGCATAAGGAGTTAGCAAAACAGTCATCATATAACGCACACTTAATAGTCGGAGTGATTTTTCATCGTGCATCTCCACAACAGCCGTTTGACAATATTTTGCCATTGAATTCAAAATGTCTTTGCAGTGGTATCTGCCGCAATAAAATGCAAAACAAATCCCTTATCGATTGTTTACCATGTCTGTGGTGTTAACTTTTGGAGATTTTTTTAAAAAGGTACAGAATGCAAATTAAAAAATACGCCTATATTTGAGGTGCATCGACGTGGCAATTCCATGAACGTATTCTAATATCCTGCCAGATAAAAGAATATTCAGATGAAAACAAACCAGATAATTATTACCCTCGGGTTAACTATTTGTGCGGCATCTGCACTTGGCTGTGTTGAGCAAGAAAAATTACAGACAAGCGTCACAAAACTTGCTAAAACTCCATAAGCCAAACTTTGCAAGCCGATCTGGTTGAGTGAATTCTAATTAGCTGACAAGCGGTTGATTTTTAATCTCTCAAACAGCGACAAGCAGATTACAATGTACCAGGAGTATCATTCGCCTGTATGCGCAATGGACAGTTTGCTTGGACGTTGCAAAGCGGGGGAATTACAACTCTTATTACAACCCTTATTACAAGCAATGGTATACATGGGAAAAGAAAAGACTGATAAGGTTTAACGAGTCACCCAGAGTAGTACACTGAAAAAATCTATTAATATATGGAGAAAAAGCGCATCAACACAACAAATAATACGGGTACGGGATCCCCTGATAGTTTCGAATTTAGCGACGTTGATAAAATTCAGTTGCACTGCTCTTACTGGTTGCCAGATGGAGACATCAAAGCAGTTATCCAAATAGCCCATGGCATGGCCGAACATGGCGCGCGTTATGCTCGTTTGGCTGTTTGCTTAAACGCCGCAGGTTTTGCTGTGTATGCCAATGATCATCGGGGTCATGGCAAGTCCATACCAAAGGGCCAGACTCCTGGACATATGGCTGACGAAGATAGCTGGAACAAAGCCGTTGATGATCTAGACTCACTGAATGCTGAGATCCGCAGACGCCATCCAGATACGCCCATTATTTTACTTGGCCATTCTATGGGCTCTTTCCTGACCCAATCCTATCTCAGTAAATACGGGGAAAACATCGCGGCAGCAGCTTTATCAGCCAGCAATGGACCACCGGGGTTTCTTGGAAAAATAGCGCAATTGATTATCCGAATTGAAAAGTTAAGGCTAGGCATAGAAGGTCACAGCGCACTGATGGCAGCCATGACCTTTAAAGCGTTTAACAAAAAATTTAAGCCCAACCGCACTGAGTTTGACTGGTTAAGCCGAGATATTGCCGAAGTGGATAAATATATTGCTGATCCTCTGTGTGGATTTGAAAGCTCAGTGGCGACTTGGCAAGGCATGCTGGATGCTTTGACCATAATAGCCTCGGACGAGGCGCTTAATAAAATGGATAAAGCAAAACCCATTTATGTCATTAGCGGTACAGACGATCCCGTTGGCGAAAACAGCAAGGGAGTAAAACGTTTGCTTGCGGCTTATAAAAAGCAAGGTTTTACGAATATTTCCCAGAAATTTTACCCAGAAGCACGCCACGAAATCTTCAACGAAACGGATCGTGATGAAGTTACTAGTGACTTTATTAAATGGATTAAATCCATCTTATGACTCAGATGATAAAACAGACTGTGACTGCTATTTTATGATTAATTCTATAAAAGAAGATGACACGAAGCGCGCTTTTTTAATTTTGCATAACACTAAAGAATGCGCTAGCGCTCAAAGTCTCCATGGGGTTTTTCGATTAGCTCCCCTGCCAAACAACTTACTTTTTGCCTATAACAGTATAAATTAAGCAAAAAGTACCCCTTGGCAAACATAAATGCGAGGGTAGAGCAAAAGACAAAAGCTTCGGTTTTGATGGCTCCGCCCTTGCTTTTTATGCAGTCTGAATAAAGAGATTTATTACTATTCAATCTCTTTATTCCCATTACAAAGCGTTAAAAAATTCATCGTTAATATGCCAAAATCTCGTTGACTATTGGTTATCTTGGCTGATGGCCATGGCTAAGTGCAGAGATGTTTTCATGTCACTCTGCTAACTCTTTGTCATAACGACACCAATATTTAATACTGCCCAAGCAGAGTGTGAAGGCTAATCCTATCGCTAACACTAGTATCCAGTATTGTTTTTGCTGAACACTAAAAAACACTACTGCTAACCAGCTAACAAAATTGATGCCGGTAAACAGGACGGTGATATATCGCAACCAGCCTGTGTGTTTGACTGTTATTGAGACCCATAACACATAAGTCATTTGCAACAACAGACTAAGTACCACACCAGTTATAGCTACCATTACGACCACCAGTAAACCTTTTACGCCCGAAATAATGGTTGCTAGGAGTATAAATGCAGTACAAGAAAACAAACTGACACGACCAATACGTTCAGCGAATAAGAGTGCGACTTTCAGCATATAACTAGCACGGTTTTTGCTCGTGTCCAACAACCATAAATCAGCGATACTTTTACGATTAGTTATCCATTCAAGGCTAATGACAGTGCAAAGAACAATCAAATAAAACAACATAAATATACAAATTGGAATAAGAATGGCCTCTTGATTTACCTCTTTGGTAAATGACAATGGAAGTACAAAAAGCAGCAGTAGAGTCCCTAAAATATACTTTAGCAGGTAGGTATGCACTCTGGCCCCAAACAGGCCTAAGTACAATAAATCCTCATGTCTACCAAGGTCCAAACCAAATAAGATACGACTTTCCACTTTGTTCCAGGTTTTTGACGACCACTTTGAATTGGTAAATAGCTGCAGCACGTTAAAATTTGTGGTTTTTCTATGTATTTTCCAGGTTCTTGGTGCTAAATCAGGATCATACTCTTCAGGCTTTAAATAGTTACTTCGTGCTAGCAAAAAGCTTTTATAAGACACGGCTAAACATACGCTCGAGACACTTACACCTATGACAGGCATAGATAATAACGACCAGACACTGGCGTATATATTCGACCAAATAGTAAAAACGTTTTCAGTTTGCTCGAAAAAAATCATTAAAATTACGGCCAATAAATAAGTCGCCAATCCGATAAAGCCTATAAATTTCCACATTGTTTTTTTTACAAAAAAGAACATCAATGAGATAACTAACCAGAATACGCTTAGGCAAACAAAAAATTCATAGAATGAATCGCCGAATATTGCACAGGTAATCACACTGCTAATAAAGACTAAACTGGTTGAGTAATTAAACTGATAAGTATGAAAATCAGGCGCGAGGAAACCTAAACTATGCCCTCGAGATAAGGATAAATCATCAAGTATTCGGTAAGCCCCAAAAATACTAAAAACCAAAAAATGCCAAGCTTTAATGCCCGTTTCATCTGAGGTATTCAACCAGCTAAATAAAACAGCAAAGAGCACCCAAAAAATGGGTGCTGGCAACCACAAGGTCTCAGTATCAGTGGCTCCATAATCTCTTTTTACAATGGCTAAATATTGCTTCATGCGTTTAACTCCAAAAAGATATCTTCTAGGCTCAAGGATTCAACAGTGATCTTGGCATTTAATTCTTTTTCCCAAATATCGACTCCTTTAGTATCAAAGCCTTTAACGGTTAAACGGCCATTGTGCCCTGCAAATTTATGCTGCAAAACAAAGGGATCTAAACTCATATCAGGTAAATTAGACTCACTGGCTAAATGCAAACGTACTACTTGCTCTTTAAGCTCATCGATGGCACCTTGATAAATGACTTTTCCAGCTTTAAGCATAGCGATATCAGCTGCCGCTCTTTCGACATCAGAGGTAATATGGGTGGAAAAAAGGATGCTGGTTTGTTCATCAAGGTTGATATCAATTAACTCCTTGATAAAAGCTCGACGGGCGCTGGGATCTAAACTTGCCACAGGTTCATCTAACACCAATAACTCAGGAGAATGACCTAGCGCCTGAATAATTGATGTCTGTTGCCTTTGTCCTTCAGACATCTTACTAATACGCTCAGTTGTATCAAAGTGCATTTTATTAACCAATTTTTCTACCTTAACAGCATCCCAGTTCTGGTAAAAAGCCCCAGTGTAAGTAAACAATTCTTGTGCGGTCATCCAATGAAAACAGTCTAATGTTTGTGCCACATAACCTAAGCGTTGTTTACTATTCGCTGACATATTCCATGCATCATCAGTAAAAACCGAAGTCTCGCCCTGATCTGCTTTTAATAAACCTAAGGCGGTTTTTAGCAAGGTAGTTTTACCTGAGCCATTTTCGCCTAACAACCCCATGACAGACCCTTTCTTCAGGGTCAAATTGACTCCTTTTAGCACCGGCTTTCCGTCGAAACTTTTATACACATCGTTAAGAGATAAAACCTTTGTTTCAAGGTTATCCGCTCTAGAAATATTCATTTGAGTTCCTTATCTAACTTCTTAGTCAGCCATTCGATGGCTTGCTGTTTGTCTAAATCTAATTGTTTGCATTGTTGAATTAAGGTATCTGCTAGTGGCGTTAACTTTTGTAGTCGTTGACTGATGCTCTCTTTGTGAACCATCTCAGCTATCATCATGCCCTTTCCTCTCATTCTTACTACGTCACCATGGGACTCTAAAAAACCATAGGCTTTCGATATCGTCATGGGATTCACTTCCAGTTCAACTGCCAACTGCCTAACAGAAGGCAGGTAATCGCCCGCATTTAGTTGGCCACTGGCGATCATCCGTTTTATCTGTTCAATCAACTGTCGATAAATTGGTTCGCCCGAACTGGGAGATAATTGCAAAATCAACGATGAATGCTGCAAGTTGACTGCCCTCTATTGTATTGGTGTATTATTTATATAATACACCAATACAATATGCAATAAATTTTTGTATATAGTTTACAAAATATGCGACTAAAATGTCGTTCCATGCTAAATTTTGTATACATTTTTAAATTTGAATACAAAAATGAAGATCAAAACATTTATATCAGACCTCAGCCTATCCGCTATTAGTGCCGGTTTTATCGCAGTATTAGTCGGTTATGCCAGTGCATGGGCGATTGTATATCAAGCAGCGATTGCCGCTGGCGCTAGCAATGAAATAATTGAATCATGGATATGGGCCTTGGGTATGAGCATGGGACTGGGCTGTTTAGGCTTATCGCTGTATTACAAACGGCCCATCATCATTGCTTGGTCCACTCCAGGTGCCGCATTACTGGCCAGCACACTCAGCGGTAATAGTATTGGCGAAGCTATTGGTATTTTTGTATTTGTTGGACTTTTGACCCTGCTAACTGGTCTGTCTGGCTGGTTTGACGCTTTAACCAAACGTATCCCTTTGCCATTAGCCTCAGCCATGTTGGCAGGCATATTAGTCCAATTTGGCTTGAGTATATTTACCTCACTACAAAGTGATCCGCTAATGGTGGGGATAATGCTAGTGACTTTTCTATTCGCCAAAAGGTGGTTACCTCGGTATGCAATAGTGGCAGTGCTACTAGCCGGATTTGTTTGTGCTTATTCTCTTGAGTTAATCAACCTACAGCAGGTCAGATGGTCGCTAGCTACGCCAGTTTGGACATGGCCAGAATTCAATTTAAGTTTGTTGATAGGTGTAGGGTTACCCCTGTTTGTCGTGACCATGACGTCACAAAATGTGCCGGGCATTGCGATTTTACGCGCCACTGGTCATAACCAAGCGCCGGTATCCCCGATACTCAGTTGGACAGGTGGACTAAACGTATTGTTCGCGCCTTTTGGTGCTTTCACTTTAAATTTGGCGGCCATTACAGCGGCCATATGTGCCAGTGAAGAGGCTCACCCTGATCCAGATAAACGTTATATTGCGGGAGTATTCGCAGGGGTATTTAATATACTGGCGGGTATTTGTGGCGCCACTGTAGTGAGTTTGTTTGCGGCTTTTCCCGCTGCCATGATTGCGGCGTTAGCAGGCTTGGCTTTGTTGGGTATTATTGGCACAAGTTTACAATCGACCTTTGAGCAGCCCGACTATCGTGATGCTGCCTTAATGACTTTTTTAGTCACCGCCTCCGGTGTGTCTTTTTTTAATATAGCCTCAGCATTTTGGGGCATAACCATTGGGCTTGGCACATTGGCCATTAGCCGCGTTGCGAGGGCATAATTTGTGAGTCACAAACTACTAACAGACAAACAGCCTGCGGAAGCCTTATATCAGCAATTAAAACAAGATATTCGTGACAATAAGTTGCCCATAGCGAGTCCTCTAAAACAACAACAATTGGCCGCTGACTATGGCGTCAGTCGTATCCCTATTCGTGATGTGTTGCAGCGATTAAAAAATGAGGGTTGGCTAACTCAAAGCGGAAAACGAGGGGTGATGGTGCATCCGTTAAGTGCGACCGAAGCAGAAGACTTATACATAATGCGTATGTATCTAGAGCCCCTTATTCTTGGTCACGCCATGCCAAAGCTCAATCACCAAATATTGGGACAAGCCACAGATATTTTAGAACAACTGCAGCAACCAAAGCTCAGTATTGCCCAACATGGTGAACTCAATTGGCAGTTTCATGCTTGTCTTTATCGCGTAGCTAAAAGGCCTACACTGTTCAACAATATCGCCAACCTGCATCAACTTTGTTCACGTTATATTGGCTTTAACTCAGTTGAACTTGGTTATTTAGAAATCAGTCAACAACAGCATTACCAGCTATTAGACGCTATAAAAGCCAAACAACTAGGCAAGGCTAAAGCCTTCTTAAAGCAACATATTGCTGAAGCTGGTGAGATCTTAGTGGCTTGTTTACATAAAAATATGCATTTTAAAAATTGACAAATACTCGATTAAATTTGGTCGTCAAAACCGTATTGATCTAAGGAGCTTTCTAATGCGGCCATACCTGCTGGTAAATCTAGTTTTTGACCAAGAGAATTAAAACTGGCGCCAAACGCGTGCAAGGTCCGAAATAAGTTATGAGCGCGGCATTGTTCACCCATCTGCCCAATACGTACTATATTGGCACCAAACGAACCGGATATTTCAACTTTGTAGCGATTAGACATCGTGCTGAGTAATTGTTTACCTTCAATCCCATCGGCAGATTTATCCCCACAACAGAATTTAAGCGAGCTATGGGTTTAACGTGCAGCGATAACCCCATAGCTTCAATGCCTTCTTGCAACGCTTTGGAACTTCGTAAGTGACGGTCAAATCTCACTTTCAGGGTTTCTGTACAAACCAATCTTAAGGCTTCGTGTATCGCTAATATACCTGAAACAGGTGCCGTGTAATGATAGGCTTTTTTATACCAGAATTGATCCGCCAACTTTGCATCTAAACACCAATGACGCAGTTGGTCTGAGCGCGACTCAATATGTTGCCAAGCCCTATTAGAAAAACCGATTAACGACACACCAGGAATACATGACAAACCTTTCTGACCGCCAGTAATCACCGCGTCTATACCCCACTCGTCCATATCACATTCCATGGTACTCAAGGTACAAACGGCATCCACAATCACTAAGCAGTCATGTTCTTTGGCGGCAGCCGCGATAGCTGCCAAATTAGTATTACAGACGGTACTTGAGGTTTCGCCTTGGACTATGGTCAACACTTGAGGTTGATGTTGTGCAATATAGTCTGCGACCACTTCTGGTTCTGCACTTTGTCCTTCTTCCACCACCAAACGCAGTACGTTAGCTTCAACACGCTCGGCCATTTCGGCTAAACGATTACTGAAAAAACCATTACACACACTAAGTACTTTACTGCCCGGCACAACCAAGTTCGCCACGGCCATTTCCATTGCCGCAAAGCCCGGACCCGCAACACCTAATATATGCCCTGTCTCGGTCTGAAACACATAACGAGTCATCAACTTCACTTGCTCAATAATCTGCGCCATAGTATCGCCCAAATGATTGATCACGATACCATTTGCCGCTGCTACTCTAGCTGGAATTGGTTCGGGCCCCGCCCCATCATTAACAAAGGTCCTTCGGGTAAAATATTGTCTAAAGACAAAATACCTTTGGGCGACTTAACACACACATTTATATATTAATTTCAATGGGTTGGATTAACGTTGGGCGCATAATGAAAACCAACTATGCTTGGCGACAATTTTTGTATCAGCCTGCCAATCCTTTATATTATAAATACAAAGGATTGGCCTCAGCAGTGAATTTCAAGGCTAAAGTATCTAGCGTAATAAATGCAGAAAATGTTGATGTTTATGATATTGGTCAATCACGTCATTGATAACAGCTTGTTTCGACCAGCCCATAATATCGTAATCTTGCCCACCTTCGGCTAAATGCACCTCTGCACGACAGTAAGTATGCTCGTCGGATCTCTCTAGTGATTCCTCGTTATCCGGAGAAAAACTTGGTTGAAGGTATTTTTCACACTTTACCCCATATACAAAAGAATGCTCTAAGCCGTGTTGCACATTCAAACTCAACATACCTGATTCATTTACTATTTCAGATTCAATTTGATTACTGGCCAATTCTAGACAGACCTTATCCATAGCTAGTCTTACGGTAGTATCAATAAATTTTGTAACGGCTGTTTTATTAGGAAATCGAATAATAGACGATAATCGCTGCTCCCAACCACTATCAGTCGTGGATGGATGAGGGTGTAAGTTCATCGCCAAACTGGCCTTTTTATGGGTTTCAATACGTAACGCTTTTATAAGCCCTACTAAGGAAAGCAGCAGAATAATGGCAAAAGGTAAGGCCGTAGCAATAGTCATAGTTTGCAAAGCATTTAGACCACCGGCGGTCAACAATATTGCCGAAACAAGTCCTACACCTACAGCCCAATAAATGCGTTGCCAAATCGGTGTATCATTTCTACCGTGCGAGCAGAGCATATCAACCACCATTGCTCCCGAGTCGCATGATGTGACAAAAAACACAATAACCATCAAGGTGGCAATAAAACTCAAAAACCCTTGAAACGGAAAGTTCTCTAAAAACACAAACAATGCAACAGGCGCATTGGTGCTGACCATATCGCCTAATTTATCTGCACCCTGTGTATAAATAAGATCTATTGCAGAATTACCAAATACTGTCATCCAAAATAAAGTAAAAGCAGTGGGGATAACCAAGACGCCAATCACAAACTCACGGATCGTTCTGCCACGTGAAATTCGCGCAATAAACAGCCCAACAAAAGGTGCCCAAGCAAGCCACCAGCCCCAATAGAAAATAGTCCAACCACCAATCCAATCCGTTTTGTCATAAGCAAATAAATTAAAGGTATTACGTACAATATCTGACAGGTAGGCTCCCGTATTTTGCACATAAGCGGCAAGCAAAAACACAGTGGGTCCTAGAACCAGAATGAATAACAATAATGCAATAGCCAGGATCATATTCAATTCTGACAAGCGGCGTATACCCTTATCTAAACCCGATGCCACAGAGACTATTGCAACTGCAATAATGCCCATCATCAAATAAATTTGAACAGGTATCGACTCTTCTAAACCAAACAAATAATTTAGGCCTGAGTTAATCTGCGCAGCACCCAATCCTAGGGATGTGGCGATACCAAAAACAGTACTCACCACAGCAAGAATATCCACTGTATGACCAGCCCAGCCATAAATGCGGTCACCAATCATAGGATACAAAGCGGAACGTAATGTGAGGGGTAAATTTAGTCTAAAACTAAAATAGGCTAATATTAATCCGACTACGGCATAGATTGCCCAAGCATGTAGACCCCAGTGAAAGAAGGTCATTTTCATCGCTTCTCGCACAGCTTCTGTTGTGCCTTGTGTTGCAGTAGGGGGTGATAAAAAATGCATCACAGGTTCAGCGACACCAAAAAACATCAGTCCAATTCCCATACCCGCAGCAAACAACATAGAGAGCCAACTAGGCAAAGAAAAGTCAGGCTTACAGTGATCGGGACCAAGGCGTATTTCACCAAAGCTAGAAAAGCCGACATATAATACCGTGATAAGAATGATCGCTACTGACACCACGTAAAACCAACTACCATTCTCAATGATAACGCTTTGTAAGTTAGTAAAAAAAACATCCGCCGCTTGCGGCGTTATCAATGCAAATAAAACCAAAGCTAAAATTGACAATGAAGAAAGATAAAAAACGGGGCGATTTAGGTGTTGATCTATTCGTGTTAGAGCCACTTCTGCAAGCCTGTATACATTTTATTGATCTACAATATACCCTATCCCATAGTTCTTTTAAACTCGCAATATAATTAGGATGCTACGCATTTAATTTATATTCATCTTTAGGTGGTGCTGGGAATCACTTTAGAAATAAGCTTGCGAGTGTGCTATATTAGTCTACGCCATCTTGAAATAAAATCGTATTCGAATTAATTATCGTAAGCATTCGAATTAATTATTGTAAGCATTGGGTCTAAAAATAAAAGTAACATCCCTTGGCAGTGCATGCAAAAGACACAAAGGTTCTTACTATATGAACAAGACTAAGATTAGCTGTGCCATCGTAACAGCACTTGCACTTAACCCTGCAATAGCACAAGAAAAGCCAGTAAAAGCACAAATCGAAACCATTCAGGTTACCGCCACCAAAAGAACCGAATCAATACAGGATATACCTGTATCTGTTTCCGCCTTAAACGGTGAAACGCTAGAAAATCTAGGCGTTGAAAACTTTGGTGATTACGTAGAATTTCTTCCGAATGTTGTTTTCCAAGGCACTGGACCCGGTCAAAATGAAATTTATATCCGAGGTGCTGCAACCACACAAACTAATATTTCAGTATCTTCGGTACAGGCATTACAACCCTCCGTTGCGTTTTACCTCGATGAACAACCCGTTTCCATGCAAGGCAGAAACTTAGACGTTTACGCTGCAGATATGGAAAGAATCGAAGTATTGCCCGGTCCACAAGGCACACTTTTCGGTGCAAGTTCACAGTCAGGCACAGTGCGTATGATCAGTAAAAAACCTGATCACTCTGGTTTTGCTGCTGGCATGGATGTGAATATCGGTAGTACTAAAGGCGGCGAAATGAGTAATTCCGTTGAAGCTTTTATGAACTTTACGCCTACCGATGAACTAGCAATACGCGTAGTCGCTTACAATGACAAACAAGGTGGGTGGATTGACAATATTCTGAATGAACCTGGCCAAGGCGGCTACATTGGCAGCGCAGTAGTTATTGACAGAATATCAGGTGGTCCGCTTAGCGATCCACTCAATACGCCTGTTGAGTCACCTGAAAATGGCAGATTAGTAGAAGATGATACCAACGATGCCATTTATGCAGGTGTTAGATTTGGTATGTCGTATTTGATCAATAACGATTGGTCATTGTTGGTGCAACACACAGCTCAATCTCTAGAAACCGAAGGCGTATTCTCTTACGACCCTAACCTTGAAGGTGAAAGCTCTGTTAACCGTTTTACACCTGAAGACAATGATGATGAGTTTGGACTCACTACTTGGACTTTAAAAGGGCGTTTAGACAAGCTTGATGTCGTGTACACAGGTGGTTATCTAGACCGTGAAATCAGCTCTACTATCGATTACACTGGTTATACCAACGGCGGTTTGTTCTCAGCTTACTATGTATGTAGCTATGGCACTTTTAATGATGGCGTCGTTGCCCCAGAAGATGAACGCTGCCTTGATCCTACTAAATACTATAAAGAACAAACAGATACCTCACGTATAACACACGAACTTCGGTTTAATACCGATGTAGACAAGGCGTGGCGTGTCACTGCTGGTATTTTCTATGATGACCAAGAGCTTGGAACCGTTGGTCAATTCAATATTGCCAATACAGAATTAAGCGCATTTAATGATTTAGGTAAATTTCTACCAGGCTCTGAAGGAATTAACAGCAACGGCGGACCGTTTGAGTCAGGCATTAGTTTTGTCAATGACGTCACTCATACCATCGAACAAATTGCCGTATTTGGTCAGGTTGAATACGATTTAACCGATAAACTAACGGCTACTTTGGGCGCGCGTTGGTATCAAATTGATGACATATTTAAAGGCTCAACAACCAGCACTGATGTTAGCCGAAGAATTCGTGCCTTTGGCACTCAAGACCCTGCAGAATTAGACTTAGCAACGGGTGGTGATGGCCCTGGAGTACTTCAAGATGCCATTGCAAGCGGCCAGTTGGACGTAAGTTTATTAGATGATAGCGGCACATTAACAGTCGACGATACTATTTTTAAAGCCTCGTTAGATTACAAAATGAATGACGACATACTATTATTTACTACTTACTCAGAAGGATTTAGACCCCCAGTGACTAATCGTCAAGGTGGTGACCTTGCGAGTAATCAAGATGGTGCATTTGATGGCTTCAGAATACCCGTTTATTCCACTACCGATAGCCTTGATAACTTCGAGATAGGCATGAAAGGTGACTTTTTAGACGGTATTTTAAGGGTAAATGCTACTGCTTTTTACTCTGAAATTACCGACTTACAAACGTCACGTTTTGACCCAACCAATATTAGCTTTTTAGTGTTTACCGATAATGTGGGTGATGCAGAGATAAAAGGGATAGATGCCGATATTACGTGGTTAGCATCAGACAACTTAGTCATCAACGCGGCATTTAGTTTACTGGATACAGAATTAACCCGTGTTAACGCTGAACTAGCAGGTATTGCACCAGGAATAGGCGCACAACTGCCCTATTCAGCTGAGTTTTCGGGTAATATTCGCGCACGTTATTATTTCGAACTTGACGATGGCTACAACGGTTATTTCAATGCATCTGTCAGTTATACAGGTGACCGTTTAGCCGGAATGTCTATGGATGCTTATGTGACCGAAGACGCTACACGATTGATCTACGGTACTGGCTCTGGCTTACCTATTCAAAATGAAGCAGCCACCTACGACGGCACCTCATTTCAAGACTCGAATGGCGATGTTTTCCAAGGTGGACGTTACATTCAAGAAAGCTATGCGATTGCTAATGTATCTGTTGGCATCACCAAAGACGATTGGAAAGCCGAGTTTTATATAGATAACCTTACTGATGAAAGTGCTGTGTTGTACATCGATACTCAGCAATTTACGCCAAAGGTTGTGACTAACCGTCCTCGCACATTAGGATTGAGACTTTCTTACGATTTTTATTAAGATAGTTATTTAGTTGTATATAAAGGCAAGCTTTTAGCTTGCCTTTATTTTTATGTATGGAAAAATCGCGCAGCAATCACAATTTGATCGTAATATAGAATTAAATGATTTGGAGTTAACACGTGGCAGAAAACGTCAGTAAACAAAGCACCAAAAACCACATTAAGATTGACGATATCAAAGGTGCACTTCAATCAGGCGACACAGACAACGCCATATCACTTTCAAAGCAAACACTAAAAAACCTAGAAATTTTTTTTGAAAACCCTCAAGAAGACACTCAAGAAAAGACTCAAAAAAACACCCAAGAAAAAGCTGAAGTATTATATATTCTAGCTGTTGCTCAGCGTACTAAAGGTTTGCTTGGTGAGGCAACTGAAACAATCAAAACGCTCATCGCAACTGAACCAAATCACGCACGTGCCCATCAAGAAAATGGCTATCTATCTCTAAGCGCAGGCAACAAGCCCAGCGCAGCAACAGCGTTTGCCAGAGCCACTAGGCTTAATCCCGCATTATTATCCAGTTGGCAAAAATTAGCGCCACTTTACAGTGAGCTAAACCATCCTGAAGCGCAAACATTCGCTGCACAACGGATCGATTACCTCACTCAACTGCCAGTTGAAATACGTGGCGCGCAAGATCTTATGTTTGAGGGAAAGTTAGGTATAGCTGATAAAGTTTGTCGACGTTTTTTACAAAATCATAAACATCATGCTGAAGCCATGCTGCTGCTAGCTGAAATTGGTATCAGGTTAAAACTCTATCATGAAGCCGAGTTCCTCTTAGAGAGTTGCATTGAAATACACCCAAGCTATGAAGCCGCAAGGGCAGAGTTTGTGCAATTATTATCTAAGCTGGGTAAATTTAGCCAAGCCAAACAACAGGCCGAAATTTTACTTAACGAACACCCTGATAATCTCCAATATCTAGCAGCAAAAGCCAGCGCAATGGTGGGAGTAGGTGAAGTTGAACCCGCTATCGTACTTTATCAACAAGTCATAAATGACGCGCGTAACGAACTTCCCGGTATACAGCTGCTACTTGGACATGCTTACAAAGCAAACGGTAACATCGAACAGGCAGTAGCCGCTTATCAACAAGCTTATAAAATCCGCCCTGACTTCGGTGATGCCTATTGGAGTTTAGCCAATACTAAAACCTATCGATTTACCGATAACGAACTAAACCTGATGAAGGCTCAACTAGAAAAAGCCGATATTGAACAAGACGACAGAGCCCACCTTGAGTTTGCGCTGGCTAAAGCCTATGAAGACCGTAAACAATTTAATACCGCTTTTAGCTATTACCAGAAAGGTAATACTTTAAAGAACCAGCGTAGTCATTATTCACAAGCCAAGATGAGCGAACAAGTTGCAGCTCAGAAATCAATCTTCACAGCAGATTTTTTCAAAGCCCATCAAAATCTAGGAAATCAAACCCCCGACCCAATTTTTATTGTAGGACTGCCTAGGGCAGGCTCGACATTACTAGAACAAATACTCGCATCTCATTCACAAGTAGATGGCACCATGGAATTACACAATGTAATGGGACTAGCAGCAAGATTAAGTGGCAGTAAAAGCGGTTACCCACAAGTTGTGGGTGAAATAGACCATGAGTATTTCGCCCGTTTTGGCCAACAGTTCATTGACGACACGCAGTGCTACCGCCAAGGGGCTGCATTTTTTATAGACAAAATGCCGAATAATTTTATGCATATTGGTTTAATCAAAACCATGTTGCCCAATGCCAAAATAATTGATGCGAGGCGTGACCCCATTGCTTGTTGCTTCAGTGGCTATAAACAACTATTTGCTGAAGGACAGGAGTTTTCATACGACTTAGACAATCTCGTTCACTATTACCAGTCTTATCAATCTTTAATGACACATTGGGATGAAGTACTACCCAGCTTTGTTTTAAAAGTTCAGCACGAAGACGTAATAGATGATCTGGAGACGCAGGTTAGGCGCATATTAGATTTCTGTCAGTTACCCTTTGAATCATCTTGCTTGCATTTTTATAAAACCAAACGCACTATAAAAACCCCTAGTTCAGAGCAGGTTCGCCAACCCATTAATTCTTCCGCAAGAGAGCAATGGAAGAAATTTGAAACCCACCTCACTCCGTTGACGAATGCATTTGCAGCTAAATAACCCGTCCCAGAGTGACGCTTACATAGAGCAATTATGTTTTGGTCTATAACTAAACATAAATCGAAATGTTCTTTTTGGTAATATTTTTGCTTAGAGTTCACTTCTACTGAGACCGCCAACAGATGTATAAACAAAAGCTTTTTTACTTTGGGCTGACCACTGCATTTATTTTACTTGTAGCATTAACCTGTACAGCGATTTCTGCCCACCTTACGCGAGAAAACCTCAAACAAAGCACTATTGCACAATCATTACTGGTTGAGCACCAACAGCTTTCAAGCATCTCCTATCGATTATTCAAACAATTGACTGATGAAGTCATTTTCGGTCAAAATGCTAATCAAGCCAATGTCCGCAAAAAACAGGCATTGATTGGGCAGTCATTAACCAACATCAGAAAGTTAGAATTAGAACAGCGTGAAGCGCTAGGTGTCGATTTTACTCAAGGTAGTGTTGAGGATACCGACGAGCTAGAGCAACTTTTATACGAAATTATTAAGGAGTTTAAACTAGTAGTGGTAAGTATGAATACCGCTCCTCTTAATCAGCAAGAAAGGCTGCGTAGCTTGCTAGAAGTGACTATCGACGACCAGTTTAGGGAAGCGATAAACTCAGCCGTGTCTCGTCAAAGTCGAGTGGTTGCGGCGATAAATGCCAAAATTGATACTCTTAATACCGCTATGGTGTGGTTTACGATTGGTCTTGGTGCGTTATCTTTACCATTGATAGTTTATGGCTGTTACTGGTTATTCAATCAACTTTATCAACCGCTGATACTCATAAGAAACGCGACTAATGCCATTGCATCAGGACAGTATCAACAACCCATTTCAGAAAAATTAGACGATGAATTTCAAGAACTTGTGGAATCGATTAATCAACTCGCAGCCCAACTTCAAGAGCATAAAACGAATGAGACGAAATCAAGAAAACACTTGGAGTTTACAGTAGAGCAGCGTACTAGTGAGCTTACTAATGCTAACTTAGAACTGACAAAAATAGATTCCCGGCGTCGCCAATTCATAGCCGATGTATCTCATGAACTCAGAACACCATTGACTATTATTCGCGGAGAAGCACAAGTCACACTGAGGCTTAAATCTGCATGCGAAGAAGACTATCAAGTCACATTGAAAGCCATATTGGAACAATCGGTCAACCTAAGCAGATTAGTGGATGATTTACTGCTCTTAACCCGGGCAGAAATGAACCAATTGAATTTGGAAGTTAGCATCACCAAAATCAAACCTCTATTACTTGCAGAAGTGCTAAAATGGCAAAGACTACATCATGATCGCAATATTTCCTTATATACAGACTCAATCTTTGACACTTCAGTAGTGTCTATTGATACACCTAGAATTCAACAAGTGTTATCTATTTTACTCGATAACGCCACCAAGTACTCACCCTCTGGTTTCCCCGTAGAAGTGAGGGTGAAGCAGAGTAACAGCTTTATTAGCATTTCTATAAAAGACTCAGGTAAAGGCATATCAGCCACTGAAATTGAAAACATATTTGAACGCTTTGTGCGTTTCAGTAAACATAATCAAGGTCTTGGATTAGGCTTACCCATCGCCAAGGCAATTATAGAAGCCCATGGTGGAAAAATAACGGTAGAGTCTGTTCTAGGCGAAGGCTCTATTTTTTCAGTTACATTACCTGTAGAACAAACCCAATGACAATTTTATTAGCCGATGATGAAAGGCCCTTGTTGAATTTTTTAGAACGTGGATTACGGGCAGAAGGATATAAATGCTCGACCCTAAGTGAATTGCACGAAGTGTTACCTTACATCAGCAAAAACACACCTGAAATTGTAGTACTTGACAGACTCTTTGGCTCTGAAGACAGTTTAATTATCGTCGAGGCTATAAAAGCCCTGCCCTCCCCACCCATGATATTGATTTTAACCGCATTAGACGATGTCAGCGAACGGGTCAATGGATTAAAAAAAGGAGCGGATGATTATTTATGTAAACCCTTTGATTTTGACGAGTTGCTGGCGCGTATTGCCGCACTTCGCCGGCGTGCAGATAAATCTGCTCAATCTCCTCGTAACACTTTGGGTATTGGTTCGCTAGAATTGGCAATGGATGAACGTATTGCAAAAATAAATGGGACTGAGATTTCTTTAACCAAAATAGAATTTGAACTGCTGGTTTATCTAACAGAAAACCAAAAAAAGGTATTATCTAGAGAACGGATTTTAAGTCGGGTTTGGCAAACTAAAAGCGATCCCCAAACAAATATTGTGGATGTATACATTAGCCGCTTAAGACGCAAACTGGAGGACGACCCTAAAATCACCATCCAAACATTAAGAGGCAATGGGTACAGGCTTGGCTTATTAAACCAAGCCTAATCCATCTGAATTAATGGTAATTAGTTAATTGATGACAATAACTTGGGGTTAGTTACCAAGTTACGCACTCCATGGGCGTGATCTTCTTTAAATATATTATCATCACACCACTTACCAACTGAATTAATATCGACCACTGCAACCTTAGGTCTGACACTCCAACTTACCTGAAGTGGAGAAGCTTTCTCATTATAAGACGGTCCTGTAGTTGAACCTAAATATTCAATAGGCACGCCCATATTATTTGGCACATTTCGAGCTTGGTAATAACCATTCACTTGATCAACCATTGCTAGGTCTTTAAAATCTAGGGCGTTATTATCATTCGCAAGAACCATAACCTGACCCTCAACTCTAAGACCTGGATTCATTGTGCTCTCAGTCAGACAAGCCCCTAAAGTTGGACCAGGCTGAATTTGCGCCGATGAGTATACATAATGAACTTCAATGGTATCACCTGACTGTAGAGTGTCGCCTTTAGCCGCACAGATTTTTCCACTAACAGGTTTCATCTGTGCAGATGAAAGCTTGCCATTATAAACGAACCCAGTATTTGAACCTTTGCCATCGCCATTACCCGCATGAGTAGTGAACTGACCACCACTGTGCTCAGCATTTTTATGGAAATGGATGTTACATAAATTAAGCTGGCTACGATTTGGCCCCATTGAAAAATGACGAGTATTCGAACCATAATCCTGGTCAATATCACGAGGGGATTGAGGACCAAAACCTTGACCATCAGTATTCGCTTCTAGTGCCGCTCGTTGTGTTGCAACAACGCTATCGCTAACTGCTTTTGCACTCACTGATGCAGACAACACAAAAGTGCTTGTTAAAGCCAAAACTAAAATACTTTTTTTGTTTAATATATTTATTTTGTTCATTGTTATTCCTGTTAAATAGAAGACGAGTCATTTAGAAACCAGCACTTTAACGTCTAAACCGCCTGTTTGGATCCCGCTAACATTTATTCTTGTAGGCTATGCCAGTGTTATGAAAATATAAAGTTTGTTAACTTTACATTCAGTATTCTAGAACCGATAACCAAGAGTCACTGAGTATACCCAAGGGTCGATCTCGATACTGTCTACTGAGCCTTCTGCACCATTAAGGTTAAAGGATGCTTCGGTATCAATATCTATCCAACGAATTGAACCGTTTATAAACCACTCATCGTTGAGCATGTAATCGGCTCCCACCTGAGCCGCTAACCCAAAAGAATTATCTAATGACAAATCTTTTAATCCGGCTGCATCGTTTGCTGATGTAAACTCTTCATCAAAGAATATGGTGTAATTTAAACCTGCACCTACATATGGCTGAAACTTACTAGAAGCGTCATTAAAATAATAGTTAACTGTAATTGTTGGGGGCAAGTGTGTGACTTCACCCAATTTGTCACCGGTACCGAGCGGATCGCTGACGCCAAAATTTACATCATGAACAAAAGGGGTGGCAGCCAGTAGCTCAACATTAATATTATTTGTTAAAAAATAAGCAATATTAAGTCCTAACTGAGTATTGTTATCTACTGCGACGTTTACCCCTAAGTCACTTCCAACCACGATATTTGATGAAGAATCATCAGGACTCACGGTTGCAAATCCAGCACGAAGTATCAGGTCACCTTGTTCGAAAGCGGTGGCGAATTGGGCTGTAGTGAGTGACGTTACAGCGAGTAATGTAAGACTACTTTTTTTCATAACTTCCTTTCTCTAATAGTGATTAATCAACACAAGATAATATTAAAGAAACAACCTAAAAAAGACTTTACACAAACATTAAAATTAGATTAACAAATTGAAGCGGTTTATTTTTACGAGAAGAAAAGGGAAATAGGCATAGGTACCTAAAGTAAACCTGCAGCTAAAATCCATCGATTTTTCTATACTGTTGATTGATGTAGCTAACTAACTAATCATTACATTAAATATAAAAGGTGTGTCAGTCTAACGAACAAGCACTAAATCTGCGTTTGATAATTGAGAGAAAAATATGAATAACAAAATTATTGGCATTGTACTAATTGTTTTAGGTGTGGCTTTAGCCTTGTGGGGTTACGATGTGTTTGACTCGGCAAGCTCTCAGATTAGCCGTGCATTCAGTGGTGATACACCAATTGAAGCTTGGTTAGGCATGGTTGGCGGTGTTATTTGTGCTGCCGTTGGTATCTCCAAAATAAGATAATCTGAGGTAGAGTCAATCCTATAAGCATTAATTGCATGGCCATATAGATTCAGATCACCCAACAGATTGTACTAAATAGACTTACTGGGTCAGTGAATAAAACACATCATTTTTGCTGACCTAATAACTGCAACCTATAGCTGACTCATTATTATTCAACGAGGTTTATAAATTGAGGATCCCCTAATCGCTGCCCCATATCCACTTTTAGTCTTTTGCAAAATATGCAAAATATGCAAATATAACATTAATTAATTTCTCACAGTAAATCATGGATTTAAATGAAAAAAGTAACAACTTACTTAATGCTTTTTGCATGCGCTTTGGGCATAACTCAAAGCCTAATGGCCCAAGAAACACCTAAAAAACCTGCTTTTGAGGTCAAATATGAAAAATTTGTTTTGGAGAATGGGTTAGAAGTAGTATTTCACATTGACCGCTCTGATCCGGTGGTGGCAGTTAACTTAACTGCTCACGTTGGCTCGGCCCGCGAAGTTAAAGGACGTACCGGTTTTGCTCATATGTTTGAACACTTATTGTTTCTTGAATCAGAAAACTTAGGTAAAGGTGGTTTAGATAAGTTATCAGCAAAAATTGGCGGCTCTGGTGCCAATGGTTCAACAACTAGAGATAGAACCAATTATCTGCAAACAGTACCCAAAGATGCATTAGAAAAAATGTTATGGGCAGAGGCTGATAAGCTGGGATGGTTTATCAATACCGTTACTGAAGCGGTGTTGGAAAAAGAGAAACAGGTTGTCAAAAATGAAAAGCGCCAAAGCAGCGATAACGCGCCTTATGGACACAACTGGTTGGTGATCGACCAAAACCTTTATCCTCAAGACCATCCTTATCATTGGCAGGTAATAGGCTCTTTGGCAGACTTGCAAGCCGCCACGTTGGATGATGTAAAACAATTCTTTAAACGTTGGTATGTACCTAATAATGTCACCCTCACTGTTGTGGGTGATTTTGATCCTGTACAGGCAAAAATATGGGTAGAAAAATATTTTTCTGAAATTAAATCAGGAAACAAAATTACTGCTCTTAAAAAGCGCCCCGTAAAGCTGAACGAAACAGTTAATCGTTATCATGAAGACAACTTCGCCAATCTCCCGCAAATTACACGAACTTACCCTACTGTTGAGGAATATCATCCTGATGTGTACGCATTAAATGTATTGTTTGAATACCTTGCAAATGGCAAATCTGCACCGCTTTATAAAGTGCTTGTTGAAGATAAAAAGTTAGTCCCAGATGCCAATATGTTTCATCAGGTTAGTGAGTTAGCAGGCCAAGTGTATCTAATCGCTAAGGCATATTCTGATATAGATTTAGACGAGGTAAACAAAGGGATTGACGAAGCTTTTAAGCAGTTTGAAAAAAATGGGATATCTGAACAGGATCTACAACGTATTCTGGCCACTCAAGAAACTAAATTTTATGATCAATTTTCAAGTGTACTGGGTAAAGGCGCACAGCTGGCTCAATATAATATTCATACAGGCGATCCTGGTTACGCAGAAAAAATAATTAAGGCAATTTTAAGCGTGACTAAACAAGACGTAAAACGTGTGTACCAGCAATATATCAAAAACAAGAATTATGTGGTCACCAGCTTTGTGCCTAAAGGTAAAATTGAGCTAGCAGTTAAAGGCTCGACTAAAGCAGATGTACCCGAAGAACAAGTTATTCAGGGTATTGAAAAACAAGTCGATCCTAACATTGTAACTACCTACACAAAAACCCCTTCAACATTCGACCGTTCAAAAGAGCCGCCTTATGGAGGAACTGCCGAGGCGATAGTTCCAAATATTTGGCGGTCTCAGCTTGATACGATTCAAGTGCTTGGTATAGAGGGAAATGAAGTGCCCCTTGTAGACATAGAAATTATTATAGACGGCGGGCAATTACTTGAGCAAATGGATAAAGTAGGCATGGCCAATATACTGGCCCAAATGCTGAGCAGCGGTACTAACAATAAAACACCTGAAGAACTTGAAAATGCAATCAAACAAATTGGAGCATCAATTAGAATTGAGGCCAACCAAGAAGACATTAGTATAAGGGTGAACACACTGGCTAAAAACTATTCACAGGCCATGGATTTAGTAAAAGAAATATTACTAGAGCCCCGTTGGGACCAAAAAGAATTTACCTTAATTAAGCAACAAACGCTGTCGCAGATACGTCAGCAAGAAGCCAGTCCGAGGAGTGTTGCCGAGAATACTTTTAATAAATTGATATACGGCGAAAATAATATTCGCGCAAAAAATATATTGGGCAACAAGGATTCTGTTGCTGCAATTTCCTTAGAAGACTTGCAAACGTTTTATCTGAAAAATATATCGCCGAACCAAACTCGTATTCATGTTGTAGGCGCTATAGATAAAAAAGCGGTGTTAGCGTCATTGTCAGAGTTAAAAGCAAACTGGCCATCGACTAAGGTCGCTATTCCCAGCTATGACCCTCCTATCGAGCTTAAACAATCCAAAGTGTATTTTTACGATATACCTAACGCCAAACAAACCGTCGTTAACATTGGTTATTTAGCACTGGCAGTGACAGATAAAGACTACTATCCAGCCACAATTATGAATTACATTCTTGGTGGTGGCGGTTTTGCTTCGCAATTAACACAAGGCTTACGCGAGGGGAAAGGCTACACTTATGGTATTAATTCGAGATTTTCTGGTACCAAAGATCCCGGTATCTTTAGAATTTTTAGTCAAGTACGCTCGAACGTCACTTTAGAATCTGCTGAATTAATCAAAGAAATTCTCGAAAATTATGGGAAAACTTACTCACAACAGGATTTAGCCACCAGCAAAAGCTTTTTAATAAAAAGTAACGCTAGAGCATTCGAAACAGCCAATGCAAAACTGGGGTTATTAAATAATATTAGTAAATACGATTGGCCTGAAGATTACGTCAAGCAACGAGAAAAAATAGTCAAAAACATCACCATCCAAACAGTGAAAACGTTAGCGGATAAATACCTAGATCCCGAACAAATGATCTGGTTTTTTGTGGGCGATGCCAACACCCAATTAGCGCGGATGAAATCACTCGGATTTGGTGAGCCAATATTATTAAACCCTGCATCACCCCAGAAATAAACAGCCATAATCAGTTATAAACAGACATAAACCCTGCGATGAGGGAAGGGTTTTTATGACGCTTCTCTTATCGTAATAATAGAGGCAGTTCAGAAACTATAGATTGTCATATTTTGATTTTTGTAAACTCACTGCAAAAGCAACAGCGAATCCCTGACTTCAAATGAGTCATTGCTATTTAAGTTAACGAGAGCTTTAGCAGGCATATTTATTGAGAGCATATAGTTATGTAACCTGAACTCGGGATAAGCCATACCGTCCAGTGTCATTGCAAACCCATTTTCACCATCTAACACATTGTTTTTATTGCAATAAATTCTAGGGTTGTGGCACGTCTTAACCCTAGTTCAGGTTATGTATTATATCCATTCATATTTCAAGATCAGTTAAAATAAGTTCAATCTTGTTTTTGATGATTTTTTTATCTGCTTCAATCAAATCATTATCAGAGCTGGTAAGTGGCTTTTCAGTTTCATCCAGATACTTACTGTTTCTCTTAGCAGCAGATACATCATAACTGTGCTTACCTATTTCGATACCCCCGTTGAAGGCGGCTCTTTTGTAAAGAGGAATATTGAGACGTGTATCGATGTCCTTGAGCCTGTTGAATGTTTCAAAACCTAATTGGTAAGCTGTAGCGTTTAAAGCAGCGTAATGCTTCATAGAGGCTTCTGCTTGACTGAGCCTAGCCAGTTTCATCACAACCTGTCGGTCTTCAAATTGTTTATCCATTATTTTTGCCTTTGCCGTCGCAGCCTTATCTAATTTTTCGAGTGCTTCGTTTCTAGGTTCGTGCATTTCCCGTGTAATATTATTGTGAACTTGAGCTAAAAATACAGCCATCTTGTTAGGACTACCGCTATTGAGTAGGGCAACCATGATTGATGCAAATCTATGAAGGTCAGCACCTTGGCTTTTATCTTCTGCTTCCTTACTCTCCCCGAACACCCAACGTATCAGTGCTATAATAATGGTTTTTTTATTATTAGGTTGATCGCTAGCAGTGATGTTTCTGGTGCTGACATTATCAAAAATAGGAACAATTAAATGAGATGTGAGTGTTGAATAATCAACATGTGCCAAATGTCTATTCGGTAATATTGTTGATGACCAAATTGGCCTATTGTCATTTGAAGTAGCTAACAAAGGACTAGAAATAGTGCTTGCGACCAGGATAAAAGCTGCGCTAGCAAGTGAAATAGCTGATTTTTTAGGACTGCTAATAAGCGTCAAATTCTGATGCTTATTGTTCCGGAACTTAAGCTTAGCTATGTTTGATTTAAATACCTCAAACGTATCATTTTCCATAAAAACACCTGCATATGTCGTTTTTAAACAATACTAAGATCTATAATGAAATAATGTAAAGTGTTTCGGTAAATTAGCTTCCATTCAAGAGCAAAGAAGTTGCTTTTAATTTTAACTGAGGCTGAACTAAGAACTGATTAAAACCATCTATAATTGCAAGAATTCTCAATATACAAGGTCTGTTATTTGTCTCAAATAGTATTTCTAAGCGTTTTTATATGCAGTTCACCTAAGTCGAGCGGAGCAGTCCATAAGAGACGATTGAAACGCGTTTTAAGAATATCCCCCCAATACTCGTGCGAGTTTTGTTACTAAAGCTAATGCAGCTCAAGACAGACGTGACGATAAAAATACCGCTGCTAAGCGTCATCAAATAGTCGCTCTTAAAGGGCTTTCGAAAAAAGTGGCGAGTAAAAAGAAAGCTACCGTGAAAGAAAATATATGGTTACGTTTTTTCCACTTTATTTTTCCACTTTATTTTT
>Ga0307488_10000179_pt1 | contig 48221 bp, 52 predicted proteins | sample SB02metaG_FD_202248 | JGI IMG/M metagenome (GOLD analysis project Ga0307488, IMG submission 202248) | Sea-ice brine microbial communities from Beaufort Sea near Barrow, Alaska, United States - SB 0.2 | ecosystem: Environmental > Aquatic > Marine > Coastal | place: USA: Alaska | collected... | reverse complement strand
TTACAATCACATCAGGTGCTGACATAACATTGGCGGCAGGTTTGGATGTTAACATTCCAGTTAACGTTGGTCTACGTCTTGGTGATGGTGGTGAGAACATTGAAACAGATAACACAGACTTAACGATCACATCAGGTGGTAAAATCAATTTAGCTACTGCTTCAGATGTACACATGGCCAATGACAGAGGAATAGTTTTTGGTGATGCAGGTGAGAAGATTGAAGGTAACGGTACAGACTTAACTATCTCTTCTAGTAACTTGCTTAACTTGACGGCAACCACAGACATTGTTATCCCAACTAACGTTGGTTTACATTTCACTGATGCCAACGAGAAGATCGAATCAAATGGTACAGACTTGACAGTAAATTCAGGTGCGGACATCAACCTTACAGCGACAACTGACGTTAATATTCCAGCAAACGTTGGTTTAACGTTTGGTGACGATGGAGAGAAGATTGAGGGTAATGGAACTAACTTATTGATTTCGTCCTCAGGAACGGCCACTATAACAGCAGTGGGTGAAACAGTAGTCACAAACAACTTAAGGGTTGCGGGTAACTTGACTGTAGACGGAACAGAGACAATAATCAACACAACAACGCTATCGGTTGAGGACAACGTGATCGAAGTAAACAGAAACGTATCAGCGGCATCGGGTATGCCTACAGTTTCAGGATTACAGATCAACAGAGGTGAAGGGTCAACTGCAACAGAAATGCCATTACTTTGGGCATGGGATGAAGCATTTGCAGATGACGGAACAACTATCCATGGTAACGCGGGTGGTGCCTTTACTGCTTTCAGAAGAGCAGAGGGTGGAACTGAAGGACCAACAGGTACAGCAGACCTAGTTGACATTAGAGCCAACGTGGTACACGCCGTAGCAACTTCGGCTCAGTATGCGGACGTTGCCGAGCGTTTCGAAGCAGACGCTCCAATGACAGCAGGTGCAGTAGTAATGGTTGGCGGTGACGCAGAGATCACAGAAACAACATCAGATTTATCTGATCAAGTTTTTGGTGTTATATCTGATCAACCAGCATATGCCATGAACGCCGCGGCAGGTAACAATGAATCACACCCATACGTAGCTATGACAGGTAGAACACCAGTTAGAGTTACAGGTGCTGTAACTAAAGGTCAAAGACTAGTTTCATCATCAACAAAGGGTTGTGCGAGAGCGGCCGCAACTGGCGAATCAATTTCACCTTTCAACGTTATAGGTAGAGCACTAGAGAGCTCAACTGACGCAGGAATTAAATTGGTAAATTGTGCAGTGAGGACAAACAACTAATAAATATTCATACTTTTTAGTAGAATCAAAAGGCCTTGTAGAAATATAGGGCCTTTTTTTTTAGGTTATGAGATCGAGTATAGTCTGTAACTTGCCTTTGATGGCTTTGTTGTTCAATGTGTTCTTGAGACCCATGTGCAAGTTCTTGGGCCAACATTCAAAAGCAGTCCAACAGTAACCCGAGTGTTCTCCGTTAAGGCTAGGTAAAAATTCCCCATCGATCGCAATGACGTATGTGTGGAAGAAGAACTTCTGATCATTTGATGTGAACATCTCCAATGGGATGACTTTCTTGAACTTGGGTGTGTCGCCCACCTCTTCCTGTATCTCACGTTTCAGTCCCTCGAAAGCACTTTCTAGATATTTTGACTTCCCGCCGACCAAACCCCATGTACCGGCAGTCTTCCTGTCAGTTCTCTGTAGGAACAGGAATCGCTTTGTACTTGTTGAGTAGAACAATGCACCAGAACAGATTATGTTATCTTTCATGCTTTATTATAACAGTTATTTTATAAATTATCAAGGGGTGGTTGCGTCTGTACCTGCATCGTATCCGGAATATCCACCGTCCAATACTATGCTCCAATTACCTTGTTTGTACACACCTTCGTATGATTTTTTCCATTCAGTACCATCCCATCTGTACTGAATACCAGTGTTTAGATTGGTAACATAGTGCTGTGTTGAATCAGGATCAGAGGCGTCAAAGGCAATGTTCCATTTTGCTGTGCTACTGTTGTATTCTATTATGTCGCCAACTTTTGCTACGAGTGTACCCCAAGTGCTACTCTGGAACGATGCTGTGCTGTCGCCAACATCATTTATCACAAGATATCTATCACCGTTAACGGGAGTTCCTGGATCAAATGTTGCAGGGTTTATAATTTTCTTCACGGCAGTCAGCGTGTTTGACGGAATTGTGTCTCCGTCTATGGTGTATAACAAGATTGTATCATCTAAAGTTGTGTTTGCAATGGTACCAATTATTTCATTCCCATTAGGTTGTGTTAACCTGATCTGTGAAGTACCATTGGTTACTTTACCATACTGGTCCAAAAGTATTTTCCAATTAAGTGGTGGGCCAAATGTTTCAAACGGATCAGCTAATCCAGGATCTTTGGCTCCTGTATGGAATCCATCACTACCAGATGTTACACTTACTCCAGTAGATCCTAATAATCTCAATTGATTTCCTGTGACTAACAATCCAAAATTGTTTGGTGTGATGAAACTTCTTGAAGAAAGTTCTCCGTCAATCAATCCTTTCGCTATGCCACCATCATCGTCGTATATGCTCATTATAATCTTCTGCACTACACCTAGTTTTTTCACTTTAACTGGCGGTGACAGCCATATAGGCATTGAAAATGTCATGGATGCAACATCTATCTCAGTATCTGCCCCAACCGGGATAGTTCTGCTACTGAAACTTATGTTCTGTAATTCAACATAACTCAAACTGGTCCAGTCAATGTAGTTGTCTGATTTTTGTATTTCAAAATCAGGATTGAAAAGGTACAGTATTTGTTCTAGTATTTGTAATTTTTGATCAGTGTTTGAAGAAAAAATGTCTGCCGTGACTTCTAATCTGAAGGGCGAGGGCATAACTTTTTCAATCGTATATCCAGCACCCAGTTGGTTAGTGTAGTTTCCGTCACTGTCAACATCTCTTTCTCTTAGATGTTGTTTTTCGATGTGATAAGGATTCTGCATTCTTTCCCTATCATAGTTTAATTCTCTCACATAACAGGCAATCTTAGGTGCATAGTTCAAAGCATTTTCACTGTTGTTCCTAATAATGTTCGCTACCTGTCTAGTTGGATCTCCGTATACCACAGGCACAGCTCTGAGATTAATCTGGCCGTCATTGCCTTTGCCTGTTTCCACAGAAAAGTTACTCAAAATCCTAATGAATTGAGTAAGAAATTTCCTAACCTGTCCTTCGTAAAAATGTAACATTCTTAATTGTCAGCCTTTGGTTTAAGAGCATCTGTAAGTGATTGTCTTTGTTTTGTCGTCAATCCGTTTATGGTATCAGACGTTGCATTGTTGACAAAACTTGTTTTGTAGTTTGCTCTCGAATCGTTGTTTGTTGTAGTTATTCTAACTGAATCCTCTATCTTGACCCACCTGGTTCCGTTATAACGGAATAACCTATTTGGTAAGAAATCAGTTCTCAAGAAGTAGTCACCGTTGTCTATACCCGACGTTGGAAAAGATATTCCAAAACCTGCTGGGTTTCCGTTTGGTGCTACACCGTCGCCGTCTAGGTAGAAACCGTAGTGTGAACTTGCTGGTGTATCTATTGTTGCATTTACTGTGGCATCACTACTAGCTCTTTGTGATTCTGTGTTAACATTCTCTGTTCTAATGTTTCCTCTTTCATCGATAGGTGCAACATAATATTGTTTGTAATTGAATCCGGCCTTTGGTGAATCCGCTTCTGCTTGTGCAACAACCTGATCGTTAATTGTTTTTTCTCTATTGTATGTTGACATGTAACTTGCAACAGAACCTTCTGTCGTTGCGTCGCCTACGACATCTCTGAACTCTTGAGAGTCAACTAAAGTTTTCAATTTTAATCTTAAAAGATGTGGCCACCATGTTGCTGAAAATCCTTCTGCGGCCCTGTTTACATCTTCCACCACATAGTATCTTTTCAGTGCTATTGGTATACTTTCATCTAATGAATAATCTTCTTTCATGTGAGGGAATTCCAAGACATCGCCTGACATGGGCTTCCTGCCAATACGTTCGACTATGTCATTCAGATGCACAGTCAAAAACAAAGTGTCATTCTGTAAGAACATTCCAAACTGCGATAAATTAAAGTCTGCATCTTGTACATTGTATATTCCCCTTACAGTGTATACATCAGATGAGTATTTTCTATCTCTGTTTTCTAAAAACAACAGATCCTGAATTGTTGTCTCGTTTACTTCACTACCTGCATAGTTAGGTTGACTAGGAGAAGCTTCTCCGTCCTTTTGTGTATCTCCCTGATCATAAGGTCCTAGGTATTTGTGTAGGTGTAGATCGGTACCACCCACGACAAACATCTCTTTAATGTTACGATCGAAGAACTTGTAGTCATTGCCCTTTTCAGGCTTAAAAATAGATAATCTTGGCATATCATACATATTTATTGCACAGGCAAAGGCTATAAATATGAGTATGTCAGAACTACAAACAGGACAACAGGAAATTTTCGATTACGTTAAAAACAGTCTCGGCGATGGGATGATTGACGTTGAATTAGACCCAAAACACTATCAAACGGCACTGGAAAGAGCGGTGAACAAATTCAGACAGAGATCTTCAAACGCTGTGGAAGAATCATATGCTTTCCTTGAACTAAAGAAAGATCAGAACACCTACATATTACCAGATGAAATAATAAATGTAAGGAACTTGAACAGAAGAACGGTCGGATCAAGATCAGAAGGTGGAGAGGGCGGTACACTATTTGAACCATTCAACCTGGCATATACAAACACCTATCTATTGAGAGCAGGTGCGACTGGTGGATTAGCAACTTACTATATGTTTGCATCGTACCAAGAAATGGTAGGTAAGATGTTTGGAAGTTTTATACAGTTCCATTTTGATGTAGCAACTAAAAAATTAACAATTACACAGAAGCCTAGAGCTGACAACGAAACAGTTCTCATGCACACAGACAACTTCAGACCAGACATAACACTGTTCAAAGATATATATTCTAAACCTTGGATCAGAGATTACACACTTGCTGTATCTAAAATTATGTTAGGTGAAGCGAGAGGCAAGTTCAACACAATAGCAGGACCACAAGGTGGTACAACACTTAACGGCGATTCCTTGAAGGCCGAGGGACAAGCGGAAATTGAAAGACTAGAAAACGACATAGGTAATTTCCAAGAAGGTGGCACACCACACAGTTTTGTTATTGGTTAATTAACCTCAAACTCCATTTAAATAACAGTGCCATGAAGAATTCCAATTACAAAAATTATTCTGACCTCACGCTAGATGAGTTGGAAACATTAGTCCAACAGTTGGAAAACATGAGTCTACTTGCACTAAAACAGCGTAAGAAAAGCCTTCGTATTACAATTCTAAATTCTGTCAAAGAGGCAATCAAAGAGATTGAAAAACGTTTAAAAAGATAGTATAATAAGACTATGTTAATAGGCATAGTAGGATTGATAGGTTCTGGTAAAGGAACAGTGGCAGATAGGCTCGTACAGAAACACAGTTTCCGTAAAGATTCATTCGCAAAAAGTTTAAAAGATGCAGTTGGTTCTATGTTCAATTGGGATAGGGAAATGCTAGAAGGCAAGACCGATGAGAGCAGAGCATGGAGAGAACGACCTGATGCATTCTGGAGCAAACGCTTTGGCAAGGATGTTACACCACGTTGGGTGCTACAATATTTTGGCACGGAGGTAATGCGTCAAGGTATGCACGATGCAATATGGGTAGATAGTTGTATGGCTAGATATAATGGGAAACCTACCGTGATTGCAGACACAAGGTTTGAGAACGAGATAAAAACAATACGAGAAATGGGTGGATCGATCTTACTAGTAAAAAGAGGAAAAGATCCTGACTGGTTTACAGACTACATCGAAGGAAACATTGTACCTAAAAATGTACATTCATCTGAGTATGCTTGGGCCAAATCAGAGTACGATCACTTAATTTCAAACGACGGCACGTTGGAAGAACTACACACAAAAATAGACGGCCTAATCATCAGCAACAAGATCACCAACACGCCATCCAAGACGTCTGACCCCTTGCAACCTTTGGCAATTGGCGCAAACAGTTTTTAGATTATTAGTAGAAGTATTCCTCAGATTTCCATCCACGAAGAACACATCTAGTTGTGCCTTGTCCTGTGCCCTGAAACCACACAGTTCACATTTCTTGTGTTTCTTGTATCCTGATCTTTGCAACACTGTAACTCCGCCAACTTTCTTTCCTGACTTTTTACGAATGCAGGTATCACAGTGGCTACGCCAATATACCCTACCATAACGTTTATATGCATAGGCCCTGGGCTTGGACTTACACTCCTTACACAACGGTCTATCTTCGTATTGCATGTGTGTATTTACGTTCCCTATATAGGTACCTCGAAAACGGCAAATTATGTCGTAAAAACCATACGATTGAATAAATAACTCTAGTATATACGTAACTTGCAAGGAGAATACGAAAAATGGCATTAACATCACCAGGAGTAGAAGTATCAGTAATAAACGAGAGTTTCTACGTACCATCAGATGCGGGTACAACACCACTATTCATAGTAGCATCATCACAGGACAAGAACAACGGAGCAGGCGACGGCACAGCGACAGGAACAACAACTGCAGGAGCCAACACAGCTTACTTGATCTCGTCTCAAAGAGAATTAACAGAGACTTTCGGAGATCCGAAATTTTACACAGACGCTTCAGGAAATTCATTACACGGTTATGAATTGAACGAATGGGGACTACAAGCGGCATACTCATTTTTGGGTGTAGCCAATAGAGCTTTTGTCTTAAGAGCGAATGTTGACACAGCAGAATTAGTTGGAAGTGCCTCGGCACCAACGGCAAGACCTGCAGATGGAACATACTGGTTTGACCTTGCATCAAGCAGTTATGGTTTATTTGAGTGGTCACAAACTAATCAAGTTTTCACAGCAATAACTCCAATCTTAATCACTTCAGTTTCTGACCTGGTAGGAAACACATCAACAGGTGCTCCAAAACAAAACATTGGAAATGTTGGAAGCTACGCAATTAACACAACTCATGTTACTAACAAGATATACAAAAAGAACGCAAGTAATGAATGGAACCACGTGGGTTCAAGTGCCTGGCATGCGGCGTTGCCGATCATAACAGTTGCTTCTGGAACAACAGTAACTAGTGGACACAAAATGGTAATGAACGATGTAGAAATCACAGTATCAGGAACATCACTAACTAACGTTGCGTCAGCGATTGGTTCAAATGTTACTAACGTGACTGCAAGTGTAAACAGTGTTACAGGTAACTTGGAGATATTCCACAATGGTCAATTTGCAGGTGACTCAACAGGCGGAGCAGGATCTATCAGATTCAACGAAAGCACTGGCCTATTAGCAAGTTTAGGAATCACGACTGGTGTATACCAAGGACCTCAGTTTCTACAAGCAAAACACACGGACAGACCGACTTGGAAAACAGCAGACGAAAACAGACCCAACGGTTCAGTTTGGTTCAAGACAACATCTGCAAATTCAGGTGCAAACATAATAGCAAAACTTTACAGCTCAGCGAGTGCAAGTTTCTCAACAGTGGCATCGTCATTGTTTGCAACTAACCATTCAGCTATTTTCAACTTAGATGCGGCGAACGGTGGAACAGGATTAACTGTAGGAACGCTTTATACACAGTTCAACACAACTGAAGAGAGCATGACAGCAAATGATTTAGGTGGAGCAGACACAACGAATAACGTTGGTGACTTCCAACTGTTCAGATACGAAGGTGGAGAGACGATTATCCAATCTAAGACTACTTTCCCAAGCTTCACTGCAGGCGAGACATTCTCTGTACAGGAATCATTGAAGAACCAGGAAGCATTGGACACTGCGAAAACAGTTACAATGATCTCTGGAGATGGTTCTACACTAGGTGATGCCGATGACTTTGTGACTGCATTCTCAACAGCAAACTTCACAAACCTAGAAGCATCAGTTATCACTTCAGGTGATTTCACAGGTGCAATACAGATCAAACATAAACTGGGCGGCGAGTTCAGAATGGTGGACACATCAGGTACTCCATTAGCAGACGCAGGTATCAGTAATACAACTGCACACAGCTATGGATCATTCACAGCAAACAGCACAACATTGATTGATAATTTATACGATGCTCCAACTGGGGAATCATTAGACTCATCAGCCAACAACGCTGTTGTGGCTTCAAACTTCAAAAGATTAAGCTACACTGCTTCAATGAGTGAGCCCACAAGTGAACCAGCAGATGGCACACTATGGTATGACACTTCTATAGATGAAGCAGACATAATGGCACACAACGGAACTACTTTCGTTGGATATGCAACAGCATACGCAACAACAGATCCAAATGGTCCACAGTTCAGTGCAACGGCACCGGCTACACAGTCAGATGGTACTGCACTTGTTACTAACGACTTGTGGATTGACACAAGTGATCTTGAGAACTACCCAAAACTTTACAAGTACAACACAGCGGCAACGTTGAGTTCGACTAACACTGCCAACCAAGTTGCAGTAACAACAACTGGTGCGGCGTGGGAACTTGTTGACAAAACAGACCAAACCACAGAAGATGGTATTGTTTTCGCAGATGCTAGATTGCATACTACGGCAGACAGAGCTGACACACTAGACACTAATGGTGCTGGTGCATTCAGTTCTATCAAAAACTTGTTGAGCGATGGTTTCTTAGACCCGGATGCTCCAGATCCATCTTTATTCCCACAAGGCATCTTGCTTTGGAATACAAGAAGAAGTGGTTACAATGTTAAAGAATACAAGAACAACTACATTACAACTACACAGTATCCAGGAAGCGGATCAGCAGGACTAGGTAACATCAGAGCATCAAACGAAGCTGTTGGTGGTTACTTCCCAGACAGATGGGTCACTAAATCAAGCAACAACGCAGACGGTTCTGGAACTTTCGGAAGAAAAGCACAGAGAAAAGTTATCGTTGAGCAACTGAAATCAGAGATTGACACTAACCAAGCGATAAGAGAAGATCAGAGAGGTTACAATGTTATTGCAACACCTGGTTATCCAGAGTTGATTGGTAACATGATCAACTTGAACACAGACAGAAATAACACATCATTTATAGTTGGAGACACTCCATTGAGATTAGAGGGTACATCAACTGCAATCCAAAACTGGGCTAACAACTCAGCGGTAGCACTTGACAACGGTGAAGATGGCTTAGTAAGTTCAAGTGATTTCTTGGGTGTGTTTTATCCATCTGGATTCACAACAGACAACACAGGTAAATCAATTGTTGTTCCACCGTCACACATGATGTTGAGAACAATAGCAAACAATGATAATATAGCTTTCCCATGGTTCGCACCAGCAGGAACTAGAAGAGGTATTGTTGACAACGCTACGTCAGTTGGTTACATAGATGCAAGTTCAGGAGAATTTGAAACAATATCTGTAACGGAGTCAGTGAGAGATTCAATGCATGAAGTAAAAGTTAATCCGATCACGTTCTTTTCAGGAGCAGGAATTGTTAACTTTGGTAACTTGACAAAAACAGCATCAAGTTCAGCACTAGACAGAATCAACGTTTCAAGATTAGCAGTGTATCTAAGAACACAACTAGATGCCATTGCTAAGCCTTTCATATTTGAACCAAACGATGAGCTAACAAGAAATGAGATCAAAGGTGCGATCGAATCATTCATGTTGGAACTTGTTGGTCAGAGAGCGTTGTTTGACTTCCTAGTAGTTTGTGATGACACAAACAACACGCCTACTAGAATAGATAGAAATGAACTTTATGTAGACATAGCAATTGAGCCAATCAAATCAGTTGAATTTATTTACATACCGTTGAGAATCAAAAACACAGGAGAAATTGCAAAATTAGGAAACTAATTTTCGATAAAAAGGAGAATATATGGCAATATCAACATTATCAAAATTTACAGTACCTTTAAGCAACGATCAAAGTTCAGCATCACAAGGTCTGTTGATGCCAAAACTACAATATCGTTTTAGAGCAATCCTGGAAAATTTTGGAGTATCAACACCAAGATCAGAACTTACAAAACAAGTTATTGATATCACAAGACCTAACTTAACTTTTGACACAGTGACACTAGATGTGTACAACTCAAAAGTTTATGTTGCAGGTAAACACACTTGGGATCCAATTACAATAACGTTAAGAGATGACGTGAACAACTCAGTTACTAAACTAGTTGGTGAGCAGATCCAGAAACAGTTTGACTTCTTTGAACAGTCAAGTGCGGCATCAGGGATTGATTACAAATTCACAAGTAGAATTGAAATGTTAGACGGTGGTAACGGAGCGAGCACACCAAATGTTTTAGAAACATTTGAGTTATACGGTGCTTACATCGAAAACGTGAACTACAACACACTAGCATACGCAACTTCAGATCCAGCTACAATAACAATGTCAATAAGATACGACAACGCAATCCAAACTCCAACAGGAACAGGAATTGGAACAGCAGTAGCTAGAACAATCGGTACTCTAAGTACTGGTGGTGGACAGTAAGAACAAGTTTAAGTTAGCAATTATAAAGTACAAAAAAGCGTCTTTATAGGCGCTTTTTTTGTGACTATAAATAAGAGTATGCCAAGCATTAACAACTTCCTACAAGGTTTCCAGGACGGTCTACCCGGAATGAAGGATTACCAACACGCATCTAGATTGTACATAGACAACAATCACAAACTGATGCCAAAACAGAAATTCCTGTTTCACGTGGTGTTCAACACAGACGAGACATTGTTCCAGAACGGTTTCAATTCCGGCGAGAGATACGAACTGAACATGTTGGTCAAGAGTGCCGACCTACCAAAGTATGACATGAGCATGGAAGAGAAAGTGCAGTACAACAAGAAGATGTACACGGCAACCAGGATCGCATATGAACCAGTTAACATAACATTTCATGACGATCACGCAGACACTGTCAATGCTTTCTGGAAGAAATACTACGAGTACAACATAGCAGATTCCATAGGCATGAATAGTGATCTAACAATCTCCAACACCAAAGACGATTACTACGAGTTCGGAGATGCTAGAAAGACAACAAAATTTGGGCTAGACACTCCAAAACAAAGACGAAAACCTTATCTAAAAGGCATAGAAATTTTCGTGTTACACAAACAGAGGTTCACGTCAATGACATTGGTAAATCCAGTGATAGGATCGTTCTCTCATGACAACCTGGACCAAGCCGACGGCACTGGGGTGCTACAGAACACCATGCAGATATTGTACGAGACGGTGATATACAAGTCAGGCATAGTCAATAAAAACAATGTACCGGGATTCGCCACAATAAATTATGACAACTCTCCTAGTCCGTTGACAGTGTTAGGTGGGGGAACCAATAGCATCTTTGGGCCAGGAGGCGTGGTCGATGGCATAGGATCTGTTATTAGGAATGTCAATAATGGGAATATACTAGGTGCAATATTAAGTGCATCAAACACCTACAATAATGCTAAAAAAATTAAAAAGGGTGATGTCAAGGAAGAATTGAAAGGCATAGCAAAAGACGGAGTGCTAGAAGTTGGTAAACAGGCCGGCTCTATCACCAATCCTGTATCACAGTTTTCAGTTGGTGCCGCTATAGCGACCGGTGTAATACTGGCATCTGCAAGAGGCACAGCAGACAACAAAAATCAATCCAACAACACCGTGATAACAAATCCAACACAAGATACTGTCGCATATCTAACGGCGGATGAGGCATTCAATCTTGTGTCCAATGACAGCAATGTCAGAGACGAGATCGCGGCTGGCATATACTACAAAGACATAGGTTCTCGTAGAGCGTTGACTGTTGCCGAATCAGATGTTGAATACACAGGATCTGCTGACAACGTAAAAAATGTTTACACAAGTAAGGCAATTACTGACATAAGAAAATTAGTCACAGAAGGATATATAAAAATTGATAGGCAAACACAAGACGTGGCCATCGCAACAGAGAAAGCATCATTATAATGGCTGAATTTTACACAAACTTACCGCCCAAACAGAAAGACGAGCTTGATAAAACTATCGAGAAACTTACCACATCTGATTATCAAACTGAATACCAATTCAACGTAGGTGAGTACGACAGCACTGTAGCATTTTTTGTTAAACGTAACTTCACAAGGACAGCCGCAGAATCCACTGCCTATGCGATACTATCACAGGCCAAGATCGATAACATCAAACCACAACAGATTCTGGATCAATTGACCTACGCCACACCGGCACTTTTGTCTGAGTTGATCACTATAATTTTAAACGCCAACAGGTACAAGTCAAGTAGGCTGGGTGTAAGGAAAACGCTGACCGCTAAAGAGACGGTATCAAGAAACATCATAGACTAATGCTACCTAGATTCGCAAGAGGAAAATTCTCTCCCAAGAATGGTGACAAATATGTGGGCACCAAGACACCAACATACAGGTCAAGTTGGGAACATGCTTTTATGAGATTATGCGACGAACATCCTAACGTTTACCAATGGGCTAGTGAAAGTATAAAGATACCATACAGACATCCTTTCACAGGCAAGCACACGATTTATGTCCCAGACTTCTTTATAGTTTACCAAGACAAGGAAGGGAAGAAACACGCTGAGATGGTAGAAGTAAAACCCATGAGTCAGACCACAATGGAGGCCGCGGGCAAGAGTATTGCCAAGAAGAAACAGGTCGTGATAAACATGGCTAAGTGGGAGGCCGCAAATGCCTACGCTAAACAAAGAAGGATCAAGTTTAGAGTTGTATCAGAAGAACAGTTGTTCCATAATGGCAAACGTAAGTAAACACAACAATGACAAAGAAACTAGAAGACATCCTCAATTTACCAAATGTGAAAGAAGCATTCAAAGAGGTAGACAAAAAGGAAAAAGATAAGAAATTAAAGGACGCTGGACAAGGGAATCCTAGCACCAAGAACCTAGATCCAAAGACACAAGCAAATCTACAAAAGAGCTATGCAGAGTTTGACAAGATCGCGGCATCACTGCCACAGGTAAAAGGATTGGGAGAAATGTCCGATCTAGAAATGGACAAGTTAGCCATAGAGGCAGAAGAGAGCTATAAGAATCTAATGGACCTGGGCATGAACGTAGACTCACGTTATTCAGGACGTATATTCGAGGTCGCAAGTAACTTCCTCAAGAACGCCATAGATGCTAAAAGCTCCAAAATAGACAAGAAGCTAAAGATGGTAGAGCTACAACTCAAGAAGTTGAAGCTGGACAAGGACGGCAATAAGGACGGTGGTCCGATAGAAGAAAGCGACGGTTTCGTCATATCTGATCGCAATGAATTAATGAAGAAACTACTTAAAAAAGACTAAATATTGCATATGAGCACATTTAAAGACTACCTAACAGAATCAGCAAAGTCGTATGACTACAAAATAAAGATCGCTGGTGCATCTAAAGACATCGACAAGAATGCGTTAGAAACAGCACTACAAAAATTTGATCTTGCCAGTATGTCAGCAGGTAAGACTACACCAATCATGACACTACCACTTGATTTTCCTATGTTAAGCAATGAGTCAGTGACAATCTTTGACGTTACAACGAATTATCCAGTATCGCAAAAAGTAATGCACGAATATCTTTCAGACATATTAAGGATACCATCAACGCACATGGTTGTTAGAAAGCCAGGCGAACCTACAGAAGAATATCAAGACGACATGCAGGTTGCAAAGAAATCAGAATATGCAAACAAACTGCACGACATCGAGTACAAGGACGCACCTAAAGTAAACTCAGAAGAAGTTACAGGTGACAAGTACAACATGAGTTTGATGAGAGAATTATTAAAAGATAGACAAGAAAACAAAGACGCCCCTAAGGAAAAAGCAAACATGATGCCGAATGAGGGAGACAAAACAAGCAAATCACCAATAAACACCGGACCAGGACCAGTCAAAGGAAATCCACATCCAGCAACACTACAAGGTTTTAAACAATAAAGGAAATAAGTTATGGAAATGATCGACGTATTACAAAAATTAAGAGAAATTGCAGAGACTAAACCAGAGTTAGTTGCAGATGCTGTTGACAATGTTCAGAGAACTAATCCTAAACAAGAAGTTGCAGAAGGTGGCATGAAAGATTACTTGCATGACGAAGCAGAAAAAATGTCTAAAGAAGAATTCATCAAAAAGCACGGTGAGAGTTTAGCAGGATTCTGGGACAGTATAAACGGTACCGAAGAAGCCACAGAAGGCAAAATACCAGCAGGCTTAAAAGCATATCAAGATAAAAAAGCAGGCAAAGAAGAGAAAAAAGAAACTGTAAAAGAAGCAGTACAGATTTCAACTGACTCTCCACAAGAAGCATCTATGATGATGCAAATTTTAAAACTAGCAGGACTTCAACAAGTCGACCAAGCTATGATGAGCCAAGAACCAGAAGCAGGACAAGAACCAGAAGCTGACGAAAACCCAGCACACGGTATGCCAGGACACAGTTGTGGACATGACGGTGACGATTCTATGGGTTCTCAGGAAATGGGCAGAATGAGAGACATGATGACTGCTCCACAAGAAGAACAAGCAGAAGAAACATTCGCTAACGAACCAGAAGAAAAAGTACAAGACACAGACACATTGGTTAACACCATGTCAGGTGGTTTAAACAGGAAAAAGAATCAATACGCAAAAGCACAAGATGGTGACAATGCCATGGCAGTGGAAGACACTGTAACTGAAGAAGATTTGGCAAACAGTCTTAGATCACAGTATGAAGGTTTCAAAGAAGCATACCATAAAAAAGCAAAGATGGACGAAGCACCGAAACCTGACTTCTTAGACATGGACAAAGATGGCAACAAAACCGAGCCAATGAAGAAAGCTATCAAAGATAAAGAAGCAAAGTAATACTTTTCCAAGTACCTAAACAGCGTTAAATACTACATCATGGCGTATGTATCACTAGACAGCGACCAAATTAAAAAGGCGCACAAGAAACACAAATACACTAAAACTCAGGTAGAACAGCTCGAGCAGTGCATGGATCAAAAAGATGGTCCTTTATTCTTTATGAAGACTTTCATGAAGATACAACATCCTGTCAAAGGTTCTATACCATTTGTACCATTTCCTTACCAAGAGAGATTAATTGCAAGTTATAACGATCACAGATTCTCAATAGCCATGCTACCTAGACAGACCGGCAAGACCACATGTGCCTCAGGATTCCTTATTTGGTATGCCATGTTCAGACCAGATTCACAGATACTAATTGCGGCACACAAATACGCAGGTGCATCAGACATTATGTCAAGGGTGCGTTATGCTTATGAGATGTTGCCAGCATGGATCAAAGCAGGTGTAACACAGTACAACAGGAACAGTATAGAATTTGACAACGGTTCAAAGATATCAGCAACCACAACAACTGAGAACACAGGACGGGGTATGTCACTTACGCTAGTATATTGTGATGAGTTTGCATTCGTGCAACCACCAGAGAAAGCCAAAGAGTTTTGGACATCACTATCCCCTACATTGAGTACAGGTGGTAAGTGTATGATTACTTCGACTCCCAACTCGGATGAAGATCAGTTTGCATTGATCTGGAAAGAAGCTAACAAGAGATTTGACGAGTACGGCAATGACAAGGAAGTAGGAACTAACGGATTCTATGCCATGAAGGCACACTGGTCAGAACACCCGGACAGGGATCAAGTATGGGCAGATGCTGAGAAAGCCAGGATCGGTAGTGAAAGATTCAGAAGGGAACATGAATGTGAATTCTTAATCTATGATGAAACACTGATCAGCAGTACACACCTAATAGACATGGAAGGTGTTACTCCTGTAGAAACAACAGGACAGGTACGTTGGTTCAAAAGGCCCACACCCGGAAACACATATCTAACAAGTTTAGATCCTGCTATGGGAACAGGTGGTGACTACGCCGCAATACAAGTTTTTGAACTTCCTAGTTTTGAACAAGTAGCAGAATGGCATCACAACACAACACCAATGAATCATCAGGTTAGAATTTTACAACAAATTAATAAACATATTCACGATGCAATAATGGAAAAAGATCAAACAGCAAGTCCACAAATATTCTACTCAATGGAAAACAACTCAATAGGAGAAGCGGCACTGTTAAGGGTAATGGACATAGGTGAGGAAAACATACCAGGCATGTTCCTGTCAGAACCAATCAGAAAAGGACACAGACGTAAGTTCAGAAGAGGGTTCAACACCACTGCTAAACACAAAATAGATGCATGTACTAAATTTAAAGAGCTCGTGGAGAATGACAAAATGAAGCTCAACTCCCAACTGTTAATATCGGAACTGAAAGACTTTGTTGCATCAGGGATGAGCTACAATGCAAAACCAGGTCAGCATGACGATCTAGTCAGTGCTTGTTTGTTAATGACACGTATGATAAAAACATTGGCAGATTTTGACCCTAAAATATTTGAAAAATGGACGGATAGAACATCGGAATTAGCACCAATGCCTATATTTGGATCGTTCACAGGATAATAAATACACTATATGAACCCTAAAAATTCGCAAGATTTATTCAACAAGATAAGATCAAAGTTCTCAAACATCAGATTAGGAGATCAAAATGGTGCCGCTACAGCCGATCCAAATAGTGCAGTATTTTTTGAATTTGAATTCCAAGAGGACGCAGACACATTTGGTTCTGTAAGCATTAGTTTAGCGGATGGTGAGAACATGAAGGTGTACTACAACAGAGATCTAGTAAGCAAGATCGACGAAGATAGCAGGGACGAATGGTACGCTTTCCTTAAGGAGTTGAAAGACTTCTCAGTGGAGCATCAACTAAGATTTGATGTAAGAGATATCACTAAAAATAACCTAACGAAGCAGGATTATGAAAATCTTGCAGATACGAACAAAACGGTAAATACTGATGAAATGTCAGAAGAACTAGCAAGAATCACAAAATTAGCAGGCGTTACTGAAGGCCTAACAGGAACAGCAAAACGTTCATACGAGAACCTAGAAAAAACAAAATTAATAATCAGACACAAAGGCAAAGTTGACGAGACTGTGCCAGGTGCAAGATCAAGACAGATACAATCACTATACATCGAGAACGAAGATGGTGAGAGATTCAAATATCCAATGACACACCTAGCAGGAGCGAGAGCCATGGTGAGACACGTTTCAAATGGTGGAAGACCGCATGATGAATTTGGACAGCACATTGTTTCAACATCAGAGGACATAGCCAAATTAAATTCATTCTCAAGATACGTTACCAACAAAGATCAGTTAAATGATAGTGCTGGCGACATCATCGAACAGACCAAATTGAAACTAGAAAACCTAAGAGGTTACATGAAGAACCTTTCAAACCAAAAACACTACGAAAACGCAAGTAAAGATTTCAAAACAGCAGAAGAACAAATATTAGACGATGAAACTGTAAACAAAATGAGAGAGAAGTTCACAATGACTAACCTAGACAGCAGAGTTGAAGATGCACTACCGATAATAAACAAAATAATGAGTGAACTAGAAGCACCCAATGAAGAGGCACAAGTTAATGAATTAGATCCAGGTGATGAGCCAATTGACGCACCTATACAAGCACCAGTTGATCACGGTGCAGTTGTACAGAGTTTCTTGAATGATCCAGCTCAAAAATTAGTGTTAAGAAAAGACGACACAGCGGACAAGATGTTAAGAGTTACAAAATTCACAAACAAGAACACAATGTTAAGTTCTATACTATCAGACATAGCAAGTAGGCTTCTGACTAAATCAGGTGAGGAAGATAGGGTGGCAAACTTTGCTTCAAGAGTTGCAGATGAGATGGAACAAGAGAATTCAGCAACATTCAAAGCTACACCAGACTACATCAAAAATAAAAAGATCGCAGTGCAGTTGGCTAAAAGATACATTGACGACTACAAGAAAATGCAGTCTGAACCAGGTTACACAGATCAAGTGAGAATGGATCCAGCAGATTTCAGTCCTAAGAAAGACATCAAAGGTAAAGCAAAAGAAACCGAAGCATTTGAGTCATGGGTTGATGAAACAGTGAATGAATATGCGACGGCACCCAGAGACGAAAAAGACAGACAAGAAAAATTAGATGCACTAGCCGACCTAGAGAAAAATCCAAAACTTAAAGACCCGGAAAGCATCGAAGCAATTAAGAGTCGTCAAAAAGAATTAATGACAAAAGAGCCAGTTGCGGCAGAAGGAAATGAATTTGCAAACGCAGTAAGAAAAGCAAAAGCGGCAGGCATGAAGGCAGGCGACAAGTTCAAAGTAGGCGACCAAGAATACGCCCTAAAAGATGCCATTGAGATGGCAGGACTACAACTTGAAGAATTTTTCTCAGAAGAAGACGAGGAAGCAGAAGCACAACCATCTGCAGATGCCCAAGAAGAAGCAGAAGAGATCAACACAGAACTAGACAGAATAAAAACGCTGGCTAACATATCATAAGTTCCTACAATACCTTTGTAAGTTTAAATATCATACATGTATGAAAATCTTAAACTTGCCCTTGCGGTTTACAATAAAGCTAAACCCTATATTAAAAATTTTAGAACTTCCATTGATGTTGGTTGTAGAGATGGTCATTTTAGTATTCCCATGTCAAAGGATTTTCAAAAAGTAAGATCATTTGATTATAGACCGGGGAAATGGAACAAACCTCAAACCAAACCTAAAAATTTAAAATATTTTAATTGTGCATTAGGAGACGTCAGAAAACTTGTAAAGGCATTTAATGGTGTCATAACAAAACACAGAGAAGGTATTAAAGGAAAAATTATCGAACAAAAAACTCTAGATAGTTTCAATTTTGAAGATGTAGATTACATTAAAGTTGATGTTGAAGGACATGAATTAAAAGTACTAAAGGGTGCTGAAAACACAATTAAAAAGTATTATCCAACAATTACTGTTGAAGAAAATGGTTCAGCTGAAATCTGGAAAAAAGGTGTAAAAGATGAGGCTTTAAATTATTTAAAAGAATTAGGTTATGAAATAGTGGATGTAGTTGGACATGATTACATAATGGTTAAAAATGACTAATATATCATTAGAACCACATTACCAATAATAGTAGTAGACAACTGATAAATATAGTTGTATATTAAGTACTATATGTCTAATATACACTTAGGCAAACTAAAACAAACATAGGCACACAAGGAGGCTTACATTATGGCATCATTAGCTGAAATAAGAGCGAAGTTAAAATCTCAAGAAGTGAATCGCTCCACTTCCAACACAGGCGGAGACAACGCCATCTATCCACATTGGAATATAGCAGAAGGATCAGAAGCAGTAGTTAGATTCTTACCCGATAAGGATACAAACAATACATTTTTCTGGACTGAAAGAAACATGATCAAATTACCTTTCGCAGGTATTAAAGGTCAGACTGATTCTAGACCAGTGCAGGTACAAGTACCGTGTATGGAGATGTACGGCAAGACTTGTCCAGTACTAACAGAAGTTAGACCATGGTTCAAAGACAAGAGCATGGAAGATATGGGCAGAAAATATTGGAAAAAGAAAAGTTACATTTTCCAAGGTTTTGTTACAACGAATCCATTAGCAGAAGATTCAACACCTGAGAATCCAGTTAGAAGATTTATTATTGGACCTCAAATCTTTAACATCATTAGAGGAGCATTGATGGATCCAGAGATGGAAGAAATGCCTACTGATTATGTAAAAGGTGTTGACTTTAGAATCAATAAAACTACTAAAGGTGGTTATGCTGATTACTCAACATCAAAATGGTCAAGAAGAGAACGTGCATTAGATGAGGCAGAGAGAGCCGCAATCGAAACACATGGTTTACACAACCTAGGTGACTTCAGACCAAAAGAGCCAACAGAAGCAGAAGTTAAAGTAATCGCAGAACTATTTGCGAAATCTGTAGAAGGTGAGGCTTATGATCTTGAGCAGTATGGACAGTACTTCAGACCTGCAGGGATGGCTTACCAAGGTAAACCACAGGTACATGTACCGACTGCATCGGCTCCGGCGGCAACACCAGTAACTGAAGCGGCACCAGTAAGTGCACCAGTGACTGCAACTGCACCAGCATCACAACCTGAGGCGGCTCCAGCAACGGCGGCTCCAGCGGGTGATAGTGCCAAGAGAGCAGAAGACATCTTGAAACTTATTAGATCAAGACAAGCAAAATAATCTGACATTTTACCAAGGCCCTGATATTGACGTTAGGGCCTAGGTATGCTAATATAGGATATACAAAGGACAAAATTATGACAAAAGTATTTGACGCAACAAAGTTTAGAAAGAGTATTACAAAATCAATACAAGGTTTAGGTATTGGATTTAGCGATCCCACAGATTGGATCAGCACAGGAAATTATGCATTGAACTATTTGATGACTGGTGATTTCAACAAAGGAATTCCATTAGGAAAAGTAACAGTACTTGCAGGTGAATCTGGAGCAGGTAAGAGTTACATAGCATCAGGAAACATTATCAAGAATGCACAGGATCAAGGCATCTTTGTTATACTGATCGACACAGAGAATGCACTAGATGAAAAATGGTTACAAGCACTGAAAGTGGACACATCTGAAGATAAACTTTTAAAATTAAGCATATCCATGATCGATGATGTAGCTAAAACTATTTCAGAGTTCATGAAAGGTTACAAAGAAGCACACTCAGAGGACAAAGAAGGTGCACCTAAAGTACTATTCGTTATAGACAGTTTGGGTATGATGCTTACACCAACTGACGTTAATCAGTTCGAAGCAGGTGACATGAAAGGTGACCTAGGTAGAAAACCCAAGGCATTAACAGCACTTGTAAGAAACTGTGTTAACATGTTTGGTTCGTGGAACGTGGGGCTTATAGCAACCAATCACACTTATGCATCACAAGATATGTTTGATCCAGATGACAAGATATCAGGTGGACAAGGCTTTATCTATGCAAGTTCAATTGTTATCGCAATGAAGAAACTGAAATTAAAAGAAGATCTAGACGGTAATAAGGTTACGGATGTAAGAGGTATAAGAGCCGCTTGTAAAGTCATGAAAACAAGATACTCTAAACCTTTTGAATCAGTACAGGTTAAGATTCCATACGAAACAGGAATGAATCCATATAGTGGACTAGTGGACCTATTTGAAAAGAAAGGCGTACTAGTACAGACCGGAAACAGATTGAAATACATTGATAAAGCAGGTAAAGAACATATTGACTTTAGGAAACAGTGGATCGGTGATAAATTAGATATGCTAATGGCAGACTTCAAAGAGGATACAAACTTTGCTGATAAGGAAGTTGTAGAGGTACCTGTTGAAGCTGAAGTAAAGCCTAAAGCAAAAGCTAAAAAAACAGAAACAATTAAAGAAGAGAAATAAATGATAGACTTTGATCACGCTGATATTGAAAGATTATGGAACTCCATTATACATTATGTTCCTGAACGACAGAGATTGGACATGGCCATTGACTTACTCAAGAGTCTAGAGGACATTGGTGTAGAACATGACGTACTCAAAGGATCCGCAGAGCTTGATCCAAAACTAGAGGAAGCCGTTAATACCGTGTTCGAGGATGAAGAATCCGAAGACGTGGGCTACGGCGATGCTGATGAATGATAAACTGGTACAACGAAGTAAGTAGAAACCTAGATAAGATACCAGACTGCGTAGCATACTTTGATAAAGAATTCCTAGAAGCCAGAAAACAGTGTAAAATATTTGGTAACCTCGAAAGAGCCAGTGCGTCTCTACCCGGTATAGTAGAAGAAAGATTCAGTCAACTACAACAACTAGAAGCAATACTAGAGTATCTAAACATAGAGTTGAGAAGATTAAGATCAAAAACTTTCAGAAAATATTTAGAAAATTACAATAGAGCATTATCAAGCAGAGATGCAGAGAAGTATGTGGACGGCGAAGACGATGTCGTTGACATGGACAAAATAATTAATGACTTTGCATTGATAAGGAATCAATGGTTAGGCATCACCAAAGGTTTAGATCAAAAACAATGGCAGATAACAAACATTGTTAAACTGAGAGTAGCAGGAATGGAAGATGCCGATATCCACTAACAGAGTAATACTCACAGATGTAGACGGTGTGTTGCTGGAATGGGAACACCATTTTATGAAATGGATGTCATTGCGATCTTACTTTGATGATAAAGGCGTAAGATACTATCCATACAAACAGTTACCAGACATGTACGATGACTACGAAATGGCCAATAGATATGGTGTGAGTAAAGATGTAATTAGACAAGAGATCAGAGAGTTCAACAGGAGTGCCTGGATGGGCACACAAAGACCAATGTTAGAATCACAGACGTGGGTCAAACTACTTGCGGCAGAAGGATGGACATTCATACCCATAACATCACAAACATCAGACATACCAGGACAAGGGCTACGTAAGAAAAGATTAAGCGAACTGTTTGGTCATCATATCTTCACAAATTACCATATCCTAGGCACGGGAGCAGACAAAGATTCGGCATTGGCAGACTTTCACGACACTGGACTATATTGGATCGAGGACAAGCCTAAGAACGCTGTACTGGGGCTCAAATACGGTTTAAAGCCTATATTAATTGACCATCCATACAACCGAGACTTCGATCATCCTGAAGTTCCACGTGTAAGTAATTGGAAGCAAATACACCAAATAGTATCAGGAAGAAAATGAAAATCTACGTAGGCCACGACAGCAGAGAAGACATTGCATACCAAGTCTGTGAACACAGTATTAAGAGAAGAGACCCTTCTGCTGAGGTAATACCATTGAAACAGAAACAGATGAGAGACCAAGGACTGTACACCAGACCGGTAGATAAACTTGCATCAACAGAATTCACATTCACTAGATTCTTCGTACCTTACATGAACGATTTTAAGGGATGGGCGGTGTTCTGTGATTGCGACTTTTTATGGAAGATACCGAGTCACGAACTTGTAAAATACTGCGATCCGTCTAAAGCAGTTGTTGTTGTACAACACGATTACAAGCCTAAAGAAACAACCAAGATGGACGGACAGGTGCAGGCAACATATCCAAGAAAAAATTGGTCTAGCATGGTTTTATGGAACTGTGAACACCCTAAGAACAAAATACTAACCCCAGACTTATTAAACGAAGAGTCGCCTAAGTTCCTACACAGATTTAGTTGGCTGGAAGATAACGAAATAGGATCCTTACCACTAGAGTACAATTGGCTTGTAGGTTGGTACAAGGAATCCCAAGACGGCACACCCAAGATACTGCACTACACAGAAGGTGGACCATGGTTTGACGGTTACCGAGACTGTGAGTATGCAGATGATTGGAAGAAAGAACTTATCAACCTATTCAGTGCATAATGAATTGGGATAAACTTAAAAAAAATCATTACCATGATCAACCTGTGGAGCATATTTGTGCTGACAACCTAATAGATAGTTTAAAGTATGATAGTCTGTACGAGAATCAAAACAATTTAGATCATCAACACTGGAAAAAGTTTTGCGAAAAGTATAACACGAAAGCAGAACTTAAAGAAAATTTTTCAGATATAGATTTCAGTAAAGATATAATATGCCTATGGTTCTTCAAAGAAAGAAGTGACGGTACCGTGGCCCATGTTCATTTAAAAGGCAAACAGATCAGATACACAGCCAATACTTTCTTGATAACAAGATCAAAAGATATTAAATTTGTACACACCAAAAGGAAATATATCAGAAGTCCTTTAGTGCAATTGGGTCTAAGTAATGAAATCTACAACAAACTACTAGGACGATTCAATAAAACTACGTAAAGCCTTTACATCTGATTGTAAATGCCTATCTCTTACCTTTGTCCAGACAAAGTTATCTCTTTCAGAAATATTTAAATTTTGCCTGATTTGCTTTCCAGCATTATCGTCTAGGATCTTTTTTGCCTTAAATTCCACACTAGGGAGATAGAGACACCTGTTAAGTTTACGTGCCACTTTTTGCGTATAAGAATCCACATGCCAATGCCAAAAAAATACCGGGGCAAGATATCCTAATGTATTAATCCAGTTTTTGTGTACTGCAAAATGTGCCGCTGGCAGTGGTTTGTCAGGCCAGAGTCCAATGGCATTGCCTAAATTTTTAGTGCCTTTTGCTCTGCCGTCGCTGGGCACAACCATTAGTATCTTATCATCATACTTGTTGATCTCATCCACTATCAATTGATCCCAATGTTTTGTTTTGACTTGTACATCATCGCCCATAAGCATGACAATGTCATTGTTTGCTTTGTTGGCCTGCAGGTTCCAACTGTAACATGTAGATTGGTTTGGACCAACCGTATAATGTTTTTCGTCTAGTAAATCTTTATACTGTTCGAGTTTTTCATCATCATCATTGAGATAAAATAGAAATTCTGTGTTGTGTTTTTGTGTTTCAGTTGCAGTATCTACTAATCTTTTTGCTAGTTCTGGCCTACCTCGTGACGGACAACAGAATGAAATCATATCAATTTATTCTTCCAAGTATCTGGGGTCTTGTCGTTAATAATCTCTAGAGGCAAATGGTATTGAAACTTTTTTGTGCCTCGTGTTCTTATGTACTCTGCTGTCTTCTTAACTGACTGTCGCATGTTTGTTGCTGTATTGTAACCTAATAAATCCCTTGCTTTGTCTGACGAACACACTGCTAGTTTGACCTCCTTGGGTCTATCCTTGTGGTGTATAGGATCTAAATTGAGTCCTGTTTCGTTAGCACATGCTTCTGCTAACTGATTGATCGTTATGGGTTCTTCGTCTGGACCAATGTTGATCACCTCACCAATTACGTTGTCTTGGAATGCAAGTGCGTTCAGACAATATAAACAATCGTCGATGTAACTAAAACATCTCTGTTGCTTCCCATCTCCGTATATTATTGGTTGTTTGCCCTGCAACATTCTGTTCAACATAATAGACATAACATTTCTGAATGGATCATCATACTTCTGTCTCGGGCCAACTATGTTGTGAGGGACAGCGATAACATACTCTACACCGTGTGTCTCACATAAATTTCTTAACACATCTTCTCCTGCCTTCTTAGCGATACCGTATGGATCTTGTGGACGACACTCGTAATCTTCTCTGTATGGCATATCATCATGATGCCCGTATCTTGCCATGCTTGAACAGTACACAATACGTTTTACCTTGTTCCTTATCGCGGCTGTAATTGTTGTCACTGACGCTTCAAATATATTTCTAGTGACAAGTACTGGAGAAAACACAGACAAGCCCTCATAGGCAGTGGCGGCAGTGTGATACACTATGTCGCAACCTTCCATGGCCCTGGTCATGTTCTCTAGATCGCAACAGTCCACTTGATGGAACTCCACATTCTGTGGAACATTATCTGTGTAGCCACCAATCATGTTGTCATTGCCAGCAACGGTATGACCTTCTGATAGCATCAAATCTGCTAGGTGTGATCCTAAAAATCCTGCTACACCTGTTATAAAAATCTTCATTTTGAGTATTTAATTTAAGTTATGGGCGGTAGAAAACTTTGTCAGGCCAACTATCTATCAGTACTTTGAAGCCTAGTGAGCTAATGTGTTTCTCTACGTCAATATTACTGCTACCATATTTTTTAGTGTTGTTGTTTAATTCTATCATTAGATACTGCACGTTCTCTAAAGTTTTCGCCGCACCTTTAAGCACTTCCATTTCATAACCTTCAACATCAATCTTGATCATGTCTACATCGTCTAGTTGTAGGCTGTCGATTGTGACCATGGGAATAGTGCCTTCACCTAGCACTCTTTTACTTTGTGTGAAGTCATCTTGCGACAGAGATATCATTTTTTCTTCAGCACCAACGGCGAGCTGGTGCGTCTCTATGTCCTCGCCTACATTTTTTACAAGGCATTCATAATGTACACTTTCCGGTTCAAAGGCTACTACTCGTCCACAGTACTCATTCATAGCCATACTCCATGTTCCGACCCATGCACCAATGTCCAAAATGTGATTAAATTTTTTATTATGTTTCTTGCAATGATCCTGAAAGTGTCGGAGGCATTTGTTTTGCGTGAAAGGCTTGCCTGCTTTCCAGTCCTCTAGGTGGATGTCATTGCTGGGCACCCAGAATCCATTAACTTTTTCTATGTTCATAATATTTTTTTCACCATTGGCATCAGCTGTTCGGCCCATGCCGTCTGTCCTTCTATGTTTGGATGTTCGTCTTGCTCTGACACTATCATTTTTTTATTTAGGCACCATCCATGTTGTGTTTCATTGAAACTACCCTGCAATTTGTAATATTTCGTTTGATCTATTTTAGATAATAATTTTTTACACTCGTCTGTCAATGGATCATCAAATCCATTATATAGGGCGTTGTACATCAGATAAGGAATGCCATTCGCATTGAAATAATTTTGCATGTATATTATTTGCATTGCAGTCCTGATCTGTCCCTCGTGCTCTATCGCAGGGTAATACTCTCGTTGACCCTTGTTCATCCATGGATCAAATTTAACATCCTTGTACCCTGCCTCGTCCCCAGGACCCACCATTTTCCATGTGTGCCAATGGCTGTTCGTCTTACCAAATGTACTTTCTCTGTATGTTGTGAGTCCTTCACGCCTGTTATGACTCGTCAATCCTATCAAAGCAAATGACTTCTTGAAATCGGTTTGTAATATCATCCTATAAAATCGTTCGTTGCTGGCACCATTTTCTGCAACCATCACATAATTTCTCTGTAGCCTCTCTGCCAGTATCTTTCCACAATTGGTAGGTGGTTTAATCTCTATCTTGTATTTTTTTTGTAGTGCCCTTCTATCAGCTGAACGATGGATATAGGCCCCGGATGACAGGCCTGGCACGTATGACGGCACCGCGTTTCCAACAGCGAAAGAACAACCAAAGTGTATTAATTTTTTCATAACAGTCCTTTATCCATTAGTATTTCCACTGCCCGACCGTTACCAAGTTCTTCGGGTGTGAACTGTTGGTATGCAAGACTGTACAGCCACGGTTCAGGTCCGCCGTAGTAGGGATTCTCGATGTCAGCAAGTTCGGTGTTGGCCACATCCGTTGCAAAACCCTTGGCATGACAGAACACAGGCACACCCTCACACATGGCCTCCACGGCCGATATAGAACAACTGGTCACCACACACCATGCATCTTTGAGATCCTCTGATAGCGGCACCTTTGCCTCACTAGGTCCTGACGTACCCCTGCCCCTGGGCTTGTGTCGAAGTCTGATAGGTCTGTCTGTGTATCTTTTAATCTGCTCTATTATTTCATTAGTCCAGTTTGGTTGATCCAAGTAATCATTGACACCATCTGAACTTGGGCAAACCAATACGTACTTGCCCGCAAATGCAGGTGCTTTGATCTTAATGCCAAACTTTTCAAATCTATCTGACTTACAGTTTTTCAAGTATGGAACATGTATTGCATTATTGCAAACACGCCAATAATGATTATCAGGTTTCAAATTGTTGTTGTCGAATCTGCCAAAGTACGGGGTGTCAGTAAACCAGTAGTTGTGGTTACGTGCTTCCAACTTCTTGACCATTTCTAGGTTGTTGTTGACGAATCCCCAGAACATGCCATTGCTCACGGGCTCCGTCTCGACAGCATTGTCAAGTTTTGTAATTTGATCTGGCCACGATTTTTCAACACCGTTGAACACTTCCCAGGCCTTGCTGTTTTTATTGTTAAATGGTGCGTAGATTGTTAGCATCTATAAATTCCATAAGTTGTGTTGCCCATTGTTGGTGCCCTTCTGCAGAAGGGTGTGGATCGTTAGGACTAACGATTAAATTGTTATCAGAAACAAATTCAAAGTGACTAACTGCTGGACTGAAGAATCTATCCATGTTTATTGCATTCCTAATAACTTCAAAGTCTGCTGTGCCATTACCAAAATCGTTGGGTAAAGAATTGTACATCACATAAGGTATTCGCTTACGTTCAAAATAATTTTGTAGGTCAAACACATTTTCCAAAAAATTCATTGCTAAATTATTTTCAATATCCCACCCTTTTTTACTGCGAATAAAACTAACATTATCTAATGTCTTCCACGTACGCCAAGTGAGATCCGTACCTGGTATACGTCCTTTTTTCCATCCATCGTCTGTTATGTAGTCATTTCTAACTGCACTCGACCATCCTATCACAGCAAATACATCCTTGTCTTTGTTCTGTTCGAACCATACCTTTGACGAAAAACTTATCCTGACGTTACCCCTACCTCCCATTGCTATGTTTGAAAGTTCCATGTTGTACTTCTCAGCAATTATCTTGCTGGTAAAAGTATCTACCCCATCCTTGGGTCTGGGCGTTAGGAAACTGCAACCATTTGAGAATAATATCATAGTAGTGTATTATAACATAATTATTAATAAAATGTCAGTCAAAAATATAAGCTCTATAAAGTATTTCCTCGACCGTTGGGAAACAGTGGATCCAGAATACAACTATACTGTACCTTATCATGACAGTATTGATCCAAAGTTTACCAGTTTACCAACATTTGTGGCAGAGTTCTATGATTGTAAAGTTCACACTTGCCCGTTGTTGCTGACTAGTGAAAACAAACTTATCACAGACCATGTATGGAAACTGACACACAAGAGCAGACATAAGCCAAATAAAAGTCACAACCTCTGGACCGAATGGGACGACACTGTGGATTTAAAACTTCCGCCAGTTACAGAATCTTTCAATGAGACTGACACCTATGTCTGGCTACCAGTTGATGACTCTAGTAAAGGTAATCCGTGGCACATCTGGATAGATTTAATATCCAAGTTAAGATTGATTGAGAAAAGATGGTCAACTAACTTCTCCAGATATTGTTTCGTGCTGGCAAATTACAGTCCTTATTTCGAAAAGGTATGTCAGGAACTTTTTCCAGATATAAAAATTATAGTGATGCCCAAGGGAGAAACATGGCAATTCAAACACCTTATAGTACCCAGCATGAGTAATGTGAGGGATGGTGTAATAGTCCCGCCGTTGGCTCCGTGGCTACGACATTTCAAAGGTTTGAAGGACCTCAAAGGCGTAAAGCCTCATAGGAAGATAGTTGTACTAAGACCCGGTGCAAAGACCAGAAAACTTCTGAATTCAGATGAACTCCTATTAAAACTTAAAGGATGGGAGACTGTTGCATTGGAGAACATGACTATAAAAGAACAAATGAAAACGTTTGCAGAAGCATCACACATCGTGGCGGCACACGGTGCAGGCCTAACAAACTTGTTGTGGTGTCAACCCGGAACTAAAGTTATAGAAATACAAGACAAGAATATGATACACAAGAAAGTTTATCCATTGCTGTCACATAACTTGAATCTTGAACATAGGTTGTACTTGGCCGATGTTGTTCCTATTCCTAGAGAAAAAGGAGCCAAGCTAGAAGGAGTAAAAAGATTCAGTGACATGATAAATTTTAAAATTAATATACCCGAAATAATGGAGCACCTAGAATGACATTATCGGTCCTACAAAACAACCCTTTGCTAGTCAAAGAGCCTTATCCTCATATAGTGATAGAAAATGCTTTGCCAACAAACGTATACGAACAACTTGAGAAGGAATGGCCAAGACAACAACTGCTTGACACAGAACCTTTTGACGACGGAGTCTGTTATAGGCTTAAGGCAGATGAGATGCTGAAACCAGAAAAAGTTTCCAAATTATGGAAGGAATTTACAGAATATCACACGTCGATGGACTTCTACAACGAAGTGAAGACTGTGTTCTCAGAATATATCAAGTATGATAATCCATCTCTAGGTCCCAGGGGCTGGGTAGAGAAGTCTGCACACATTTGGACAGACTGTCAGACTGTCATGCACAAGCCTGTGACGACAACAACGAGGTCGCCACACATAGACAACCCAAGAGAAATATATGCGGGTCTATTGTACATGCCACACAAGGAAGACACAAGCACAGGCGGTGAATTCCAGATCTATGATTCTATTGATAATGTTCAGGATGTGGACATGAAGAAAGGAAGACAAATTTTTGAACACAACCTGGGCGGTGTTGTTAAAACAGTTCCGTACAAAGCAAACACGTTCGTGATGTTCCTAAACAACTCAACCAAAGCAATACACGGTGTCACTCCGAGAACAAATGCAAGTGTGCATAGACGCAGTGTAAACATAATAGCAGAATACAGTAGAGCAAGTAGAAGTCACATGTTCACCGTAAACGAAAAATGATAGCAGGAATACACACAACCAAACCGAGGACACAGCGTTATGTAGATGCTTTCGTCAATGGGTCTGGAAAGGGTAAGGTATATCAATTCAGAGATTTAAAATTATTACCTGAAGAGAATTTGACCATGTACGGTATACTAGCGGGTTCCGGTGAGGTGTACAAATGGTGTGAGAAGGAGTACAGAGATTTCTATTTTATGGATCATGGATATTTCACAAATGCACATGACAGTCCACACTGGTTACGTATAACCAAGAACAAACACTGTCAAAACATATTACAAAAAAGGCCAACAGATAGATATGAGAAGCATTTCAAACAAGACATCAAACCATGGAACAAAGGAAAAAAAATCCTAGTGTTGCCTCCAACAAATGCAATAGCAAACTTCTTTGATGCAAAAGATTGGTTGGACAACACAATCAACACACTGAAACAAAACACAGACAGACAAATAGACATAAGAGAGAAACCGTACAATCCAACAATTGCCGTTGATCATGTTGGCGCCACTGTGAAAGTGGACAAGCCCACAGTACACAAGGGCAACATCGACTGGCACGAGTATCACGCAACAGTGACCTACAACTCCAACACCATGGTGGCCAGCCTGGCAAATGGTGTACCTGTATTCTGTGATCCCAATAACAGTGCGGCGGCCCCAATATCAGAAACAGATTTCACAAAGATTGAAACCCCACAGTACGGCGATAGAGTTGCACTGTTTTCAAGCCTTGCCTACAACAACTATAGTCTGAAAGAAATGACCGACGGAACAGCATGGAGTATGTTGAATGGCTGATAGTATCAACCCGGAGGACGCAGAAGTAATAGGACAAATTAGAAAATTCGAAGAAGAACTTTTTAAAACCCATAATTTCAAACTTTATCGCAATTATCACGTGCCTGAATACCATGTCATGAATTCTAAAAGAGTGTTGAGCTTTGGAATAGGGGCAGATGCCCATTTTGAGAAACTGATATGCGTAGACAATCGAGGACTTGACGTACGTATGTTTGATCCAACACCTGCCACGAAATTCTATATAAAAAGAATCCTACGTAGTGGTGGAAAACATTATTTTGAAAGTATTAGGAAAGGTCCCAAAATAAGCCAAAGGATAATTGATAACTGTCTTAAATTCTATCCTGTAGCCTATGGACCAAAAAACGGAACTTTCACTTTTTACCCACCAGAAGGGCACAAAGATAATTGGAATAAGTTACCAGTGCCGGCCAGTTACTCCTTGGTCAACCTAGGTAACAATTTACCAACTGTTGACGTGGAGTGCAAAAATATAACCACAATAATGAAGGAGTTTGAGTGGGACAGTGTGGACATACTCAAAACAGATGTTGAAGGGCTGTGGTATGAAGTTGGTAAAGAAATTGCTAACCTAGATGTTAAATTTTGGGTGACCGAGATAGAATTAACAGTCGGCACGTCCATAGAGCAGGCATTTGATAAAGTCAGAGAGCTTTACAATTTGCACCAAACACAGTATAATATCTACATAAACAGGAAAAGAGATAAAAAAATGATGGAACTGATCTTCATCAGGAAGGACGTTGATGAAAGTTGAAATATTCCGTAGGACGGTAAAGGATCGTAAACGTGGGAACAGTTATGAACTTCTTTACCATCTTAAAAAAGGGATAGAGTCCGCGGGCGATGAAGCCATAATTGTAAACGAAAACAGATCTGGTCCAACGGTAGAAGGTGAAATGACCCCAACTGCACCCATGGCCGCAATGTTTGGATATGGCGGAGACAAGCAGATGCACCACACAAAAGGCAGACGTAGGGAACTGGCCGACAACTGTAGAGCAAAGAAAATTCCTTTGATAACATTTGACGGAGGCTTATTAAGTAGTTTTGGCAATGTGTCAACTTCTCCCGATCATCATTTTAGGGTATCATTATACACACCCATGAACGACGGCGACTTCCTGTCTGATAACAGTCCAGGAGATCGTTGGGACATGTTGGTCAAAAAATTCAATGTGAAATATGAGCCATGGAGGAAATCCAATCAGGATGATCCAATCATATTCGTCATGCAACCAAAGGACAACTGGAGCATGAATGAACTAGATCCTATAGATTGGTTCAACGGAGTCTATGAAAAACTAAGGCCTGCAACAGATAGAAAATTTATTGTACGTCCTCATCCTAATAATGTATCCAACACACTAGAACGTGAGAATGAACTGCCCGATGATGTTGAAATTCAATACACTCAAAAACATTTCAAAGGTGACGAGAAAAAATACTACAGGTTCCATTTCCAGGAAGCAATCACAAACGCACACGCCGTAGTAACACATAACTCCACAGCCAGTGTGGACAGTTGCATAAGGGGAATACCAACTTTCTGCACATCAGATCTAGCACTGTGTTGGGACGTCTGCAACAAAGATCTCAACGACATAGAGACACCAAAGACCCCGGACAGGACTCAGTGGGTTCATGATCTTGGGTACAAACTCTGGAGCATCAAAGAAATAAAAGACAGCACTGTTTACAAAAGGTTCAAATCAAAACTGGGTCTGTAATGTGTGGCATATACGGTATAACCGCCCATGACGAGAATTTCATTAATGAATACATGCATATCTGTTCCCACAGAGGGCCTGACGGAAGCAGTACATGGTCATGCGACAGTGTCACGCTAGGACATAATCTTTTGAGTATAATGGCTGACCCGGAGAAATCTAAACAGCCGTGGAAAACACCTAACGGAAACAGGTTGGTTTACAATGGTGAAATATTCAATTACTACGAGTTGAAACAAAAATACAAAGACTTCACAGACACCACAGGGTGTGATACAGAATTACTTGCATGGGGATTGGACAGATTTGGTCTTAAATTCATAGATGAAATAGATTCAATGCACGGGTTTGCTTATTATGAAATAGACAAAGACAGAATTACCCTGAGCAGAGATCATGCAGGAATTAAACCGCTATACTATGCACAAATAGATCAAGGTCTTGTGTTCGGATCAGAATTGAAGGGCATGTTGGACAAAGTGCCTGGTTCAAGGAAACTAGATCACCTGGCCGCAAGTTTCCAAAGTAGAGCAGGATTGAATCCTTTGAGAAATACATTGTTCAGTGGCATAAAAAAATTACTGCCAGGAGAAACAATAGTGTGGGACGTAAAAAATAAAAAAATTATAGACACAAAAAGAATATACATCAAACCAAACAGCAACACAAAGTTCAATCCTAATGAATTCCGAGAACAACTAGGCCAGGCAGTAAAACGTTGCTCGATAGGACAAAGGAAAATTGGAGTGTTTTTGAGTGGTGGTCTAGATTCCAGTGTGGTTGCTTACGAGCTGGGCAAGATCCAGGACCAGGTGTTTACCTTTACAAACAAATTTAGTCCTGCTCCGGAGCTAGACGTAGACACAGAAGACTTCAACAGTGACGCTGTGGCGGCCAAGGTCCTTGCAGAACAGGAGGACTTCTGTCATGCAGAAGTTGAAATTACACCAAAAATATTCATGGAATCGTGGAATGACTCTGTGTACTTTGGCGAACAACCAGTGTACACTCCAAACTCTGCCATGTACTTGCACACAAATAAAGTTTTAGCCCACAACGGAATTATTGTAACGATGGCGGGAGACATGGGAGATGAGATACTCGGTGGATATACCAAGTACCAACACATCTTACATGGAAGGGTGAAAATGAAAAAATGGATACATGTGTTAAGACATTGGATGAATCGGATAAAAAGGCCTAGAAGATTGACTAAAAATATTTTACCCGATGATATATTACTAAAAGAATTTGGACAATGCTATTCAGACGAATTATGGAATAAAAATGATCCTACCGCTTCATACATGGCATTGGACTGTGTAACACAGGTACCAGTAGAATTTTTCAGCAGGAATGACAAGTACGGCATGGCATACGGAATGGAAGGAAGATTTCCATTGGCATCAAAATTTTTCATGCAGTACTGTTTAAACATACCCACCAAGTACAAAATAGGAGGAGCAGAACGAGACACAAAACTCCTTAGCAAGAAAGCATATAAAAAATTACTCCCAAATAAAATAACAAATAAAAGTAAGACAGGGTGGACTGTACCGATCGGACATTGGTTGAAATCAAAAGTGGATCAAGATCTAAATAATTTTTATGAGACCGCAATGGGAGATGACAACCAAATTGATTCAGTCACACTCAATGCAAAAATTGGTAAAAGTCTAGTACCGAGCTGGGCATATAAAAGTTGGAAGGAAATGTACAAGATTAAATATTAGTCATGAGCAGTCTAGCAGTCGTAACAACATTCCCACCAAACAGGTGGACCACATACGCAAAGAGGATGATCGAGAGCCATGTTAAATTTTGGCCCGATGATGTAGTTCTCTATGCCTATCATGAAGGGCCTAAACCAGATTTTGAACACAGCAAAGTTAAATTTATCAATATAGAAGAAGCAAACACAGAACTTGTAAAGTTCAAGGACCGACACAAAGACGATCCTGTCGCCAACGGTGAAGTCACAGAAATACGAGGTGGTGTGAGGAGAGATCCAACCGCAGGCAAAAGCGACAAAGGCAAGGGCTCTTACTTGTGGGACGCAGTGAGATTCTCTCACAAAACATTTGCGGTGGATCATGCAATTAAAAACATAGACGCAGACTACATACTATGGCTGGACGCTGACACATACACATTCAGAAAAATCACCACAGACTTCGTGACAGGCCTGTTGCCAAAGGATAAACTTGTGAACTTCCTGGGCAGGGGAGAAAAGTATCCGGAGTGTGGGTGGGTGTGCTACAACAAGAGGCACCCAAAGGTAACCGACTTCATGAAGTACTGGACTGACCTTTATGTCAATGACACAATATTCAAAGAACTAGAATGGCACGACAGCTATGTGTTCTGGCAATGTGTGAAAAGGATAGCACCCAACGATGGCGTAGACATAGGTAAGGGCGCAGGAGCAAAAGGACATCATATTTTCATAAACAGTGTGCTGGGTGCTTATGTAGATCACATGAAGGGTAAAAGGAAAGTGCTAGGGAAAAGTAGTAAGAGCGACCTGCGTGGCAATCGAAATGAAGAATATTGGAAGAACGTGGAAAACTATGACCCGTTCGGTGGTGTGAAGTTTGATCCCAAACAAGCAGAAGACATAGTGAGTAAAGTTGCAAAAGGAAAGCAAGGCAACTAATGAAAATAGAGATATGGCCGCAACATGGTCCTTTGAATTCAAAAGATGTATTCGATAAATTTATTAAATCCTTACGTGCATCCGGAGAAGAAGTGTACGTAAACAAGCAAGTACCCGATGCAGATGTGGCAGTAATTTGGAGTGTACTGTGGCAAGGTCGCATGCGGAAATACAAGGACATTTGGGAACGATACAGAAAAAAAAACAAGCCTGTCGTTGTCATCGAAGTCGGCGGCATAAAAAGAAATGAGACATGGAAAATAGGAATAAACGGAATCAACAGAGAAGCTGATTTTGCCAATGAAATCGTAGATGCAGAACGTTGGAAAAAATTCAACGTTGATATAAAACCATGGAACCAGACAGGCGAAAACATTATAATTTGTGGACAACACGGAAGCAGTCATCAGTGGAGGAACAATCCACCCATGGCAAACTGGTTTGACCAACAGATAAATGAAATCAGAAAATACACAGACAGACCCATTGTTATCAGACCGCATCCAAGGAATCATGTTAGTATAGATACTACAAAATATAAGAACGTAAAAATAGTAGGTCCTAAAAGAGATTCCAGCACATACGACGACACAGACCTTACGGAACGATTGAAGTCGGCATGGGCACTTGTAAGTTATTCCAGCAATCCTGCCATCACTGCGGCCATGCATGGAATACCAGTGTATGTGTCAGAGGCAAGTCTAAGTTACGAGGTTGGCAATACATCATTTGACAACATCAACAATCCCAATATGCCCCATAGACAAAAGTGGGCCAACAAACTGTCATACACAGAATGGTGGACTGAAGAAATAGAACAAGGTCTGCCATGGAGAAGAATAAAGAAAAGACTAGAGGAAAAATATCTATAATGGTAGAAACATTCAACGTCAACAAAAGAAATATAATAGAACCAATAGAGTGGAAACCGTATGATGGAGAGGAAATAATTGTAAACACAATTATTCGTAATAGTAAACGTGTATACGAAAAAGAATTTTTTGAAGACAAAGTTAAAGCAGTGCCGAGAGGAAATGCATACTGCATAGGTAACGGACCTTCACGTAAGGGTCTTGACCTTAACAGGTTGAAAGCAACAGGCCAAACATACGGTTGTAATGCCTTGTATAGAGATTTTTGGCCTGACTTTATTTTCAGTGTTGATGCTAAAATGACTGCACAGATGTGTTTAGACAAAGTGGGACGTCAGACCATACACTATGCTCCATCTCTGGAAGTAAACAGGAGACATGCAAAAGGCATGATACATCTTATTCCAAACAACCCACACTGGATCTCAGGCAACCAAGCGTTCTGGACAGCAGGAGTGCATGGCCACAAGAACATATATCTCATAGGGTATGACTTCAGAGAGTACGGTAAAGATCAGTTGAACAACATCTATCAAGAGACAGAATGCTACGGCGAAAGACATGCTGATACAATTTTTGATGGGTGGTTGAAACAGTTCCGTGACATGTTGAAGATGAGACCTTATGTCAATTATACAGTGGTGCATGATAATCCACCTGATTACTTCAATCACTTACAGACAGGAACCGACCTGGGTAACAGCAAGGTTATAAGTTACAAAGAGTTTGAAGAGACTGTATTAGCCGGTTCTTGATAGAAACAGTCCAGCACTTTTAAACTTGTTCCTGAAGGCAAAAAAGTTAGCATTGTGATTTGAGTATGGATCTTGTATGATCGTCATCTGATACAAGTGTACCATTTCGTGTGCCAATGTTTCTATAAAATCTCTAAACGTTGGATAAGTGGTATGCAGTTCAATAGCAAAGTCAATTTCTGTCTTACCATAAGGAATTACACTTTGATCGCATGTTCCTTTCCTACATTTCCTGTTATCCCAATTGGCCCAACATCTACCCCAGTCACCTGTCATCCTTACTAGATACAACGGCACTACGGGTAATTTACTACCAAATAATCCCTTGTTCAACTGTTTGAACCAAGTTACCATTAATGAGTGTGTGGGTTTGAAGTTCCTAACATTCTTTTGTCTAGTCAGAGTATTTTCTAATTTAATTTTTAATTGTTTCCTGACTGTGACAGTCTTTTTACTAGTTTTTTTCATGGTTGACAGTATTACCAATTATGCTATACTATTAATAATTATCTTAAAACACATGGACAATATGCACACAGATTTACCAAAAACAATTAACGAAGCACTTAAAATACTAGCATATAATGATTATTTTTGGGCAGACACTCAATCGACCCAAAAGAGCCAGATAAAGCCTCATCCAAAAGATTATGAAACAGTAAGATCTCTAGCAGAATGCCAATATCCATGGACAGAAAAACAAGGCAGATTAGCCCTCGTGATACTTAAAAGATACCTCACAAAGTTTCAGGCACATGGCATGGACATAAAGAAGTTGTTAGACAAACCAGAGTACGAGGAAGAATTCCGTGTGATAAGTTTTGACAAGAGCATAGAGAAATACACAGACGATGACAACGTGGATCGTATAGAGATGAGATTTCCATACAACAAGAAAGTCATCCAACTTATCAGATGCATGAAAGATGCACGGGACATGCCTGCAGGTTACAGCCAGTACGATGGCGAGGCCAAGAAGTGGACTTTCATACACAGTGATGTCACCGCATACTATCTTACCCTGATAGCAGTGAGATACAACTTTAAATTCAGCGATGACCATCTACTGAACGATTATGAAGAAATAAAGAAAGAAATAACAGGACATCGTAAACCCACTGCAAGATTAGTAGGTGGAGAGATTGTGTTGAGTGACGCTTCGGAATCATTACAAGAATATTGGAGCGAGAACTTAAAAGATAAAACGGCACTGACACAAGTAGACTCGTTGAAGAACTTCTCCATATCTTCTAATAATATTGATGTACAAGCAGACACAACCATAGGACACAAGATAGCACACAACAATTACCACAAGTTATGGATAGATTCTAAAAACTTCTCCAAGAAAGATGTAGTAAAGGGATTGCTAGAACTAAATTGCTTTCCATTAATGATGCCAGTCAGCGGCGACATACATATGCAGGATGATGTACGAGATTTTTGGGAATGGCTGAATGCTTTTAAGGCATACGGCATTGACATACTGAACGACTGCTCTTGGGGGTTCGATGTGAAAGAACCTGTATACGCAAAAGATTATAACGAAAGCAAGGATCAAAGATCCACACTAATCAATAACGATTCGTCACAAGATTTCTTTGAGAACTTGTACGAGCTACACCAAATGAGTAAGCAGTTCAAACTGATAAGTGATAATACCAAAATAATATTTGTTAGGAACAGGATACCAAGGGCATTGATTAAAAGCAAGATAAAACCAAAAGCGTCATTGGTTGCACTGGGTGGTGGTTATTATGCTACAGGCACAGACAATCTGAAAAGAATGCTTGAAAATCTTCCAAAAAAGTTGTATTATAGTGATCACCAACCGAGTAGTTGGGATTGGCATGATCACATTATAGTAAAACTTTAAAATGAGCAGTTGTAAATTAGTAATAAAAGACGAAGTGAACGTGAAGTTTGAGAATCTTTCCCTGGAATGGAGGAAGAGGCTATCCAATAAATTCAAATATGAGATACCATATGCTAGACATCTTCCAGCAGTGAAACTAGGCAGATGGGATGGTAAAGTTTCATTCTTTGGGTTAGGTGGCACAACTTACTTAAATCTCGTGGATCAAATACTGCCCATACTAGATGAGGGTGGTGTATACATAGATGTTGTTGATCAAAGAGAACAACACAACTTTGAATTCCAAGCAGTAGACAAAGATTATCTATCACACATAAAATGGCCCGACACACATCCAATGGCAGGACAGTCTATTGAGTTAAGAGATTATCAAGTTGAAACAATAAACAAATTTATAGAACATCCTCAGAGTATTCAAGAGATTGCCACAGGTGCAGGAAAGACAATCATCACAGCGGCACTATGCCAACTAGTCGAGCCATATGGAAGAACACTAACTATTGTTCCGAACAAGAGTCTTGTGACACAAACAGAAGAAGATTTTATTGCTTGTAATCTCGATGTAGGAGTATACTACGGAGATAGAAAAGAGCTAGGTAGGTTTAACACAATAGCAACATGGCAGTCACTGAACGTGTTAGAAAAGAAAAGTAAAGACGAACACTCGGAAGCATTTGCAGAAGCAATAAAAGGAATCAACACAGTAATAATAGATGAGGTGCATATGGCAAAAGCTGATGTTCTTAAAAGATTGCTGACTGGACCATTCGCACACTGTGGTATACGTTGGGGACTAACAGGTACTGTGCCAAAAGCAGATTATGAATTCATGGGATTAAAATGTAGCATAGGCGATGTGTCCCATAGGATACAAGCCAGCGAACTGCAAGATAAAGGTGTACTAGCAAACTGTCATGTAAATGTTTTACAAACACAGGATCACCCACAGTTCAAAACATATGCAGAAGAATTAAAATGGCTTACGACAGACAAAGTCAGAATGAAATGGGTGGCGAATACCATAAAAGACGTTTCGTCATCAGGCAATACACTAGTACTCGTTGACCGAATATCAGCAGGACAAATATTACAGGAACATCTAAAAGATTCAGTTTTTGTATCTGGATCAACAAAAAACATAGACAGAAAGGAACAATATGATGAAGTATCTACTGCAACAAATAAAATTATTATTGCCACATATGGAGTTGCCAGTGTTGGTATTAACATTCCTCGTATTTTCAATCTTGTTCTCATAGAGCCTGGCAAGTCGTTTGTTCGTGTAATACAGAGCATAGGACGTGGCATCAGGAAAGCCGAAGACAAAGATAATGTACAGATATGGGATATTACCAGTTCTTGCAAGTTTGCAAAAAGACACCTGGGGGCAAGGAAAAAGTTTTACAAAGAGGCCAATTACCCGTATAATATAGAAAAGATAAATTATGAAAATCCTTACACTTGATGACCGTGCGTACAGCATAGAGAAGATCCCAGAATGGGTAGATGAGGATCTGAGATTTGCAGTCCTCGATAATGCAGATCCCGCCAATCCAGATTTCTTCTACATACCGTTGATATTCCTAGAGAGCTTCAATGCTCCGGCGGCTGTCTTAGAAATTGGAAATCACAAAATTAAGATGCCGTTAGATTGGAAGATGTTGATAGGAGAAGCAGGACAATCTGAGATGCACGTGTTACCAATAACTAGCCTCAACGATAGGGGATTTGATGCATTCACATTCAATCCATTGTCCAGCCCAAAACCAGATTTCTATCCAATTGACGTTGTAGATATCTATACAGAAGTAAAATGGTATTTCCCAAAGATCAAGTCAGGACAGATGTTGGCCGTACCTTTAAACAATGGACCAAAACCCATGTGTGCCTACTTTGTCAAGGACATATCAAGGCAGTGTGAACAGGTGGACTATGGCTCCGTCTGGTAGGAAATCAATTACACTGGACGCACCAATCATGATAACCAGTGACAAGATTGCTGTGTGGATGGACGAAGGTTGGATGCATGATTTTTTTGATTTCATCAAGAAACACAAATTCCAATTTTCAGGTTTACAACACAAACACAATAAAATAAAATTAACATTTGTAACAGCAAAAGAATGCACAATGTTTGCACTAAAATATGCCAGCAGAAAAAAATAGAAAATTTTTTGATTTGAGAAACGGGTTGAAAGCCGTTGACTTCAGAAACAAAGACTACTACGACAGGATAGACGACAAGGAGAAATCTTTGTACTCACCCTACATGCTGATGAGATATGTTTCCAGCACATCTTCAAAGGATCAATTCTTTGTAGAACATTACGTGGAGATGGTGAATGAGTGTGTCAACAAACACTGCTTCACACTAGGCAAACACAAGAAATTACTTTGGATACTGACCGCTATGTGTGGGTCGTTACAACAACAGTTCCATCCATGGGTCAAACCAATGAAACGTGTGCCTAACAAGAGCCTTAAGAAATTACAACAGATATATCCCACGTGGAAAGAAGCAGATCTAGAAACACTAGACAAGATAATAACAGATAGAGAACTAGAGGAACTGATAGAGGCACATGGCATCGACAAATAAATGCACGTACTGTGGCAAGGAGTTTGCAAAAGAACGTACACTACAAGTACATCTGTGCGAACCTAAAAGAAGATACCTACAAAGAGATGAGAAATGGGTAGTGAATGCATTCATGGTGTTCCAGAGATTTTATCAGATACATCAACATACTTCAAAAACTAAAACATATGAAGACTTTTGTGGGAGTTCTTACTACAATGCATTTGTAAAATTTGGTAGATTCATCATGCATATCAATCCATTGTACCCGGACAAGTATATAGATTATGTGTTACAGTCAAAGGTGAAACTTGATCATTGGGCTAGAGATGATCTATACGAAATGTATCTTATCGAAGCACTAAAATCAGAACCAGTGGAAGCCGCACTACAAAGGAGCATAGCTACGATGATGGACTGGGCGACAGAACAGAATGCACAATGGCCTGATTACTTCAGACTGATTAATACCAATCGAGCAGTACAACATATACAGCAGGGAAAGATAAGTCCATGGTTGCTGTTAGGTTGCAGTGCAGGAAAAAGGATGCTAAAATCATTTAACGACGAACAATTACAAATGATAGAAAAATTTATTAATACAAGTTTCTGGCCAAGCAAGTTGAAGAGCTACCCAGCCGACCACATGCTAGTACAGGACACAGCAAGGGAGGCAAAGATTGTCTAAAATAAATTTAGAGATAGCAGAAAATTTAGAGTTTGAAGAAGGAGATTGTGCAGTGACAATAAAGAAAGACGGATCAATTGGTAAAGTTATTGTGCCTAAGTTGAATGCAGAAATGTTGAACAGTGAAGGTTATAAAGCGTTGCTAGAAGTAGTGGAAGTTTTACACCCAGGTTCAAGAGAAAATTTTATCAAACATAATGAAACAGATAAAGGAAGTGTACACTAATGCCAGATGTAGACATAGATTTTTTTGACAGAGACAACACACTTAAACTATTCAAGCACACACCTGCATCAATGAGCAAGGCAGGCAAGTTTGAAAAACACAAGACAGGAGTGTACTTCCATGCTGTACCAGAACACCCAGTCACAGGACATGCATCATTGGATTACAAAGAAGCAGAGGACAGAGGATACTTCAAAATTGATTGCTTGAACGTAAACATATACAAGGCTGTAAAATCAGAACAGGAACTTGTTGAACTAATGATACAGGAGCCTGATTGGGACATGTTAAAGGATCCCAAGACGGTAGAAAATCTATTCCACCTAAACGGACATTTTAATATAGTATCCAAACTGAACCCTAGAACTATAGAACAACTTGCGGCTGTGTTAGCTATCATACGTCCTGCCAAGAGACAGCTGATGTACAAGGACTGGACAGATATAACAAAAGATGTATGGACTAAACCCACAGACGGATCATACTTCTTCAAGAAGTCACATGCTGTGGCATATGCACAGGCTATAGTAGTACAGATGAATTTGATTAGTAGTGCTAAATATAGTTTTGATGCACCATCAGAAACTTAAGAAAAAACTTTCCAAAAAACGTAAAAAGAAAACATACAAGATGCCTTCGCATGAGTGTCATTATCAAGCGGACAATCCATTGACTATATATTATAAGAAGTATATTGAAAAGTCTGAAGATTAAGTAGGACGTCTAACTAATTGTATAGTTCTTCTCTTTACACGTTTTTTAGATATATCAGATAATCTCACAGTTGGACCATGCACTATCTCTATATCTTTTGCGTTGAGCGTAACCAAAGTTGTTCTAAAGTAACGAAATTCACCTTTAAGGAATATGTTTATTGGTAATTTTCTATTAGATTCGTGCCACCAAGTTTCGCCACATTTAAGAAACTTCATCTTATCCTGTGGCATCATAAGCCTGCCATAGTCATAAAAACTAATTACGTTTACATCTTCGTTCTGCACTATGCCCACATACTCCAAATCGCCCTTTCTGATCAGGCTCAAGAATGGGAACTTGTCCCTTAGTGTGTTAAAAATTTCATTCATTCTATATCTATAAATACTGTTAAATATGTATTATGCAAACAGTACAACGGTATTTAATAAACAACTTGGTAATCGCCTTCATAAATGGTTATCATGGAAGGAACTCAAAAGTGTACGATAGACGATTAACGCTTCATAGGGGGGTATCAAATCCCATAACATTTACGTTTAAGAACGAAGATCAGAAGGCCCAAGATATAAGTGCAAAAACCTACGAATTAAATGTTATCGATACTGAAAGCAAGAAATCAGTTATTACCAAAACCTTAACAATATTAGATGATGGGTCTACGGTTAGCACTACAGGTGATGCCAGCACAACAATCACCGAAGGCGATTTATTGCCCCTTGATGCTGGATTTTACGGTTATGCCGTACGTGAAATTAAATCAGATGGAAGCAGAGAAATAACATACGCTGACACAGGATATGCGGCCGCTGGAACAATAGAATTAATAGATGGTGCTTACCCCGAATTTGTAGCAAGTACCAACGTATCAACTTTCACAAGTGGCGGACCACTTGCTTATGTATCTGGTTCGATAGATGCACGTCCAGGCATCAACAACAACAAGGCATTACACACTATTGCAGTGTACACAAAAAACTTCACAGGAGCATTGAGAGTACAGGGCACAATGAGTGCTACACCTGGTGAGAGTGATTACTTTGACATTACCATGGAAGATGCAGGATCACCTGCTAACTCTTTCACTAACTCAACCACAGTTACCAATTTCAACTTCACAGGTGTTTACCACAGTGTGAGATTTGGTTGGGGCAACAGCGCCAGCAACACTGGGGTGATTGACAAAATCCTATATAGACAGTAAAATATAGTTAATGAATTTGATACAGAATACAATTCTGACTAGTCTGCCTGCGGGTAGAAAGAAAACCCCAAGCGGTTGGATAAGTTTCAACGCACCCTGTTGTATCTACAACGGAGAGTCAGCGGACAAGAAGAAGCGTGGTGGCATAATGATCAGCGCCGATGGGACCGTGAGCTATCACTGTTTCAACTGTGGCTTCAAGGCATCGTATGTTATTGGTAGAAAACTTACATTCAAAATGAGACAGTTCATGGGGTACATAGGCATACCAGACGATACTATAAGAAAACTTGCCATAGAAGCCATGCGTGAAGAAGAAGGTGATGTAAAGTATGAGAAGAAGAAGTTTGTGACATTCAATAAAAGAGAATTACCTAGCGGTGCAAAAAAACTAGAAGTTTGGTTAGAGAAGATGTTAGAAAATTTATTATCAGATGATGAAACAAAGTCTGTTGATAATTTACTAAAATATTTAGAAGGACGTGGCATTGGCGCTGACTGGTACGACTTCATGTATTCCCCAAACAAAAGTTGGGACGTAGATAAAAGATTACTAATACCGTTTTACTGGCGAGGTGATATAGTTGGTTTCTCAGGAAGGATGTTTGAAGAATCTACCAAAGTCAAATACTACACAGACGTACAGCCCGGGTATGTGTTTAACATGGATGCACAAGACTGGACAAGAAAGTTTGTATTAGTAACAGAAGGACCATTTGATGCAATTACCGTTTCTGGAGTTAGTATACTTGGATCGGAGATAAATGATACACAGCGAGAGCTAATAGACGGTCTAGGCAGGCAAGTTATAGTAGTGCCGGACAGAGACGCTCCAGGAGAAAAACTGATCAATCAAGCAATGGAATTTGGCTGGAGTGTTGCATTTCCAGAATGGGAAGATGGAGTTGACGATGTAGCCGATGCTGTGTTAAAATACGGTAGACTGTTTACTATACAATCAATATTAAAGACAACAGAGCGAAGTAAACTTAAGATAGATTTGAAGAGAAAGATGTATGGCTGATTACAATAACAACGAACCACAACACCAGGCTAAGGATTATTCTTTCGATGTACAGAAATTGTATATAGAAATGTTGTTGGCAGATGCTGAATCATTTGCTAGGGCACAGAACATATTCAATCCTGGATCGTTCGATCGTAAATTACAACCCATAGCAAAGTTCGTCAAAGATTACATGGACGAGTACAAAGTGATGCCGGAGGTTGATATAGTTAATGCACAACACGATATAAAATTAAAAACAGCAAAGGATCTAGATCCTGCACACTTCAACTGGTTGCTAGACGAGTTCGAAACGTTCTCTAGACACAAAGCACTGGAACAAGCAATTCTTTCATCTGCTGATCTTTTAGAGAAAGGGGACTACGGTCCAGTTGAGGACATGGTCAAGGAAGCAGTCAGTGTAGGACTAACAAGGGATTTAGGTACAGACTACTTTGAGGATCCCAAGGGAAGACTTGAAGCACTCAAGGACAACAACGGACAGATCAGCACTGGTTGGGAAAATCTAGACAAGAAACTGTTTGGTGGTTTCAACAGAGGTGAACTAAACATCTTTGCAGGAGGATCGGGAGCAGGTAAGAGTTTGTTCTTGCAGAATCTTGCAGTCAATTGGTCACTGGCCGGATTGAACGTTTGCTATATCTCTTTTGAATTGTCCGAGGCTCTAACTGCCATGAGACTAGATGCCATGATGACTAACATTCCAACAAGAAAAGTATTCCCGGAGATAGATAATGTCGAGATGAAGGTTAAAATGTTGAAGAAGAAATCAGGTAACTTACAGATCAAATACTTGCCAAGTGGTAGTAACGTATTAGATATAAGAACATATCTCAAAGAACTAGAACTTAAAAACAAAGTAAAAATAGATTGCATACTGATCGACTACTTGGATCTCATGATGCCAAAGAGTAAAAGAATATCGCCAGCAGACTTGTTCATCAAAGACAAGTACGTATCTGAGGAACTGAGGAACTTGGTTGTTGAGAAACATTGTGTGTTGGCAACTGCATCACAGTTGAACAGGGCGAGTGTTGAAGAGATAGAGTTCGATCACTCTCACATATCAGGTGGACTGTCCAAGATACAGACAGCTGACAACGTGATAGGTATATTCACATCGAGGGCAATGAAGGAGCGTGGAAGGTACCAGATACAGTTCATGAAGACCAGATCAAGTTCTGGTGTTGGGCAGAAAGTAGACTTGGAATTTGACGTTGACAGTCTGAGGATCAGAGACTTGGCTGATGATCCAGAATACAAACAGTTTGATAAACAACGAAGCACAATATATGATTCACTGAAACAAACTTCAAAAGTTTCAGCGGGAGGTGGCACGCCAGGTGATGCTAGACCAGAAGTGCCTGATCCACGTAAGGGAGATACAGTAGGTAAAGTAAAAGCCAATGTGGAAGGCGGCAAACTGAGACAACTTCTAAACGAACTGCACTCAGATGAAGAACAGTAATGACATCGATTACATATATGAGAAGTTAAGTTCTCTTTATCCTGAATACACAAATAAAAAACCCAAAGCAAAAATTTATTCAAAAGCATACACTAGTCTTATAGGTGTTATGTTGTCCGCACAATCTCAAGATAAGAGGACAGCGATAGCATGTAGGCAGTTGTTCTCATTGGCCAGTACACCCGAGGACATGCTTAAACTTTCACAGGAAGAAATTATAGAAGCAATCAAACCCGCGGGCCTGTTCAATGCAAAGTCAAAAAATATTCTAGCAACCAGTAAGATGTTGTTACAAGAGTTCAGCGGGCGTGTACCCCAAACACAGAAGGAACTAATGACCTTGCCTGGTGTTGGCAGAAAGAGCTCCGACATTGTGATGAGATTCGTGTTCGGTGAACCTCACATAGCAGTAGACACACACGTGTTCAGAATGTTGTGGAGATTGGGTTGGGCAGATAGTTTGGATGAGGGTAAGGCGTCGATCACAGTTAACAATACCACACCTGGCAAATACAAGTACGGTGCCCACATGTGGCTGATCACACATGCCAAACTGTTTTGTAAATCACGAACACCGTTGTGTGAGGAATGTGTTATCAGTTCCGCCTGTGACCACAGAGACATCACGGTCCCTAAAAGTAAATTGCGCCAAAAAGTATAACCAAAATAATATACGCAGATAAATATTCCTGTCCAGAGCTTTAATGCGAGAGGCGATAACAGGCAAACATAGGCATGAAAAACAAAGAACTAAACGACATAACAAGGCTATACGATAGATTCATTAGGCAATGTCCAGGCACAGAAGAATACACGCACAGGCTAGCCGAGGAAACTCAAATTATCCTTCAACTACGTTTCGTAGACTACTTCATACAAATATGTGACATCATCGCAATGACACGAGACATACCGCACATGACACGTGGTAGTGCTGGTTCATCATTGGTCTGTTACCTGCTGGGCATAACAGATGTGGACCCAGTGGAGTGGGACATACCCGTGGCAAGATTCCTCAACCCTTACAGGGACGACCTTCCTGATGTGGACATAGACTTCCCCCATCACAAACAGAACGAGGTCATGCAGAGGATATTCAAGAAGTGGCCCGGACGCAGTGCTAGGATATCTAATTACGTGCTCTATAAAGATAAATCAGCAAGGCGTGAGGCGGCCAAACGATTGGGTGTCAAGGGTAACCTACCCCGCAGGTTCACATACGATTCACTAGGCATCGATGTCAAAGAAGCCAAACGAATTGAAAATAAATTGAAAGGCAAGAAGAGATGCATATCAAAACACTGCGGAGGAATAA
>Ga0307488_10000178_pt1 | contig 48254 bp, 35 predicted proteins | sample SB02metaG_FD_202248 | JGI IMG/M metagenome (GOLD analysis project Ga0307488, IMG submission 202248) | Sea-ice brine microbial communities from Beaufort Sea near Barrow, Alaska, United States - SB 0.2 | ecosystem: Environmental > Aquatic > Marine > Coastal | place: USA: Alaska | collected... | reverse complement strand
CAAAGATGGGAGACGTTTTAGTGTTTCGTTATCTAGGCTATAAACCTGTTGAAAAAACAGTAGGTATTTCTAACACCATCAATGTAACCTTATCTGAAGACTCGAATGTGTTGGATGAGATTGTGGTTATTGGTTACGGTACCGCTAACAGCGAAACGGTAACTTCCTCAATATCTATTATTACCGCTAAAGATATAGAATCTAGAGCTACTGGATCCGTAGTTCAATCTTTACAATCGTTATCTCCTGGATTAAACATTTCTACAGGTAATGGACAACCTGGAGCAAATAGTACCATTTTACTAAGAGGAATTAATTCTATCAATGGAAATGTAGAGCCGTTATTCATTATAGATGGTGTAGCAGTGGATGAAGATAATTTTAGGTCAATAAATCAATCAGACGTGGAAACAGTTACTGTATTAAAGGATGCATCTGCCACTGCGATTTATGGAAACAGAGCAACAGGAGGTGTTATTTTGATGACCACTAAAAAAGGTCGTTTTGGAACAAAAATGCAAATTAAGTACTCTGGAAGAAATGGCGTTACATTTTTGCCTGAAGCAAATTTTACATTGGCAAACTCTAAAGAGCTTTTACTATTAGAAAGAGAAAGAGGCGTTGGACCTGGTTCGGGTTCTTATAACAGTTATATAGGCGGCGTTTTAGGTGTTTCTGGAGGAAACCCATTAACAGATGAAGAAATTAACAGAATTTCCTCACAGACCAATACCAATTGGGCTGATATTTTAATGAGAACTGGTTTTACCAATTCTCATGACTTATCATTCTCATCTGGAACCGAAAATTTAAATGCATATTCATCATTAGGTTATTTTGAGCAAGAAGGTATTACACTGAGGTCTAAATTACAAAGAATGACTTTTCGAAATAATACAAGCTTCAAGACAGATAAGTTTGAATTTGCAACAACTTTATCAATTGGTTTTAGTAAATCTGATATTGCCGGAGGTATTGGATCAGCAACTACTGGTAGTGGTTCTTTGAGTAATCCTTTTATTGTTCCTTTTTTGGGTAAACCATATCTTTCTCCATTTAATGCGGATGGATCAAGGAATATTATTGGAAACCCCAATCCTGCCGATGCTGATGGTTTTTTGAACACTCCTTATGTAGCGCAAAATGTTGCTAAATTTGATAAAAACAGAGAAACAGAAATAAGAATAATAAGCAGCATTAATGCTAAATATAATATTACTGAGGAGTTAAGTGCTACTCTTAATTATGGAATAGATTTCCAAGAAGAAACTAATTTTGCTTTACAACCAAATACTGGTATTAGAGGAAGCCTTTCCAATGATCCAAATGCTCAATTCCAAGGATTTCAAGCTGAAGGTTTAATTAGAGATACTAGAATGAATACTGATGCAAGATTAAATTATAATCATACATTTGGAGAAAAACACAATACCTCTTTTTTAGGCGCGATGGAGTTCATTAGCTCGGAAATAAACGGTTTTTCATACTCACAATTTGGCTTAATACCAGGTCTTGAAGGAACAGGAGCTGGTTTTGTTCCTGGAACCACCACTGAAGATCCTAACGAAGATGATATTTTAGATTATTACTATATCCCAGGCGTTAGTTCATTTAAGCAAAATGTAGCGCAGTTTTCTTACTTCGGAAAGGCTAGTTACGATTACGATAAAATACTTGGAGCAGACCTTACTGTAAGAAGAGATGCTTCTTCAAGATTTAATTCAACTAATAAATGGGGTACTTTTTGGGCTGCTGGCTTCTTTATTAACTTAACCAAAAGCGCATTCGAACCCAATGAATATGTGAATAACTTAAAGCTTAGGGCTAGTTACGGAACAACCGGGAACGACAGAGTATCAAGCGAATATTATGGCGGCCTTGTTATTCCTTTTGACTTGTTTAATACTGGAATTGGATACAACGGAAGTGTTAGTTTATTTCCTTCACAAATTGGAAACCCAAATCTTAAATGGGAAACTACAACGAAAGCAAACATTGGTATAGATTTCACCTTATTAGAAAATAAACTAACTGGTTCTTTAGATGTTTATAGAAACAAGACCGAAGATGTTTTTATCTCCAGACCTAACACAGCTATTTCTGGAGGTTTTACTAGTATTAGCGATAATATTGGTTCTATTGAAAATCGTGGTATAGAAACTCAACTTACTTATAAAATTTTTAATAAAGAAGATTTATTTTGGTCTATTAGCGCCAATGGATCATATAACAAAAACGAAATTTTAACCCTTCCAGGAACCGAAGCAAATTCAAATGGCGAAATCATTGTGGATGCTAGTCAAAGGGCGGTTGAAGCAGTTGGACATCCTTTCAATTCCTTCTATGCAGTTCGATGGGCAGGGGTAAATCCAATAAATGGACAACCTTTATATTTAGATAGAGAAGGCAATTTAACAGAAACGTATTCTTTGGCAAATAGAGTTTTTACGGGAAAATCAAGTATACCTACCTATCAAGGAGGATTTAGTACTGCATTCACGTATAAAGGATTTAGCTTAGACGCTAATTTCTCATTCGCCGCTGATGTACATAGGTACAATGGTACCCTTGGAGTTGCAGAAGATCCAGGCCTAATAAATATATCGAATGTAACCAGTGAATTATTAACTGCTTGGAAGCAACCAGGAGATATTACTGCAATTCCGTCTTTAACATCAGGCTCTGTAAGAAATCTACTTACTACCAGATATTTAGAAGATGCATCTTACTTGAGATTAAAAACCTTGGCAGTAGGCTATGAATTGAAAAAAGATGTTTTAGGCAATAAAATTCCTTTTACTTCGGTAAGGATTTATTTACAGGGAGAAAATTTACTCACTTGGACCAAATGGAGAGGCTTTGACCCAGAATTCGATCCATTCGCAACAAATGATTTCTTTACGTTTCCTAACTCAAGAATTTTCACTCTTGGTGTAGATATTAAATTATAAAAAACTTCAAATTATGAAAAATATATATAAATTTTTAACTCTTTTTCTGACTGTAACGTTCATTTCGTTCTTTCAATCTTGCGATGATAATTTAGAGATCGATCCTAATTCATCTTTAATTGCATCTACAGCATTTAAAAATGTTGATGACCTTCAGAACGCACTTAATTCAGCTTATACGGGTATAAACAACACTACAATTCTGCTTAATTCAGTCTTTACAGATAACACCAAGGTAGGAATTGACAATGGAGGACAGCAGTTGTCGTTACATACACTAATAATGGATTCAACGAACGGTGAAGCTACAAATATCTGGATATCGAGATACTCTATGATTAATATAGCTTCAAGAATTATGGAGGCATATGAATTAATAGATAAAACCGCACGAGAACAAGAAGCTAGACATATCTTGGGTCAAGCATACGCTTTAAGAGCCTTTGCACATTTTGAATTGTTTCAATACTTTACACCCGATTATTTAAATGGTTCTGGATTAAGTGTTCCAGCAGTAAATCAAATTATTACTGTTGAAAATCTACCAAGAAATACTGTAAGCGAAGTTTTAGGCCTTATTGATAATGACCTTACAACTTCAGCTGGACTTCTTGACAATTCAAAAAACGACAATAAGTACGTAACACAAGACTTCTTAACCGCCTTAAGAACAAGAGTCTCTTTGTTTTCTGGAGAATATGTTAATGCTCTAGGATATGCAAATCAATTAATTGCTAAATATCCTTTGGCCAACGCAAACCAGTATAGAAATATGTATCTTGACTCTGATAATACTGAAGTGATTTTTAAATCAGCACGGGTATTTGGTGATGATGGTCCAGGATTTATTTGGCATTTTACAGGAGGAGGACCTAACATAGAGATGTCAAATTCTTTATTTAATCTTTTAGATCCACTTGACGTAAGGTATGATGTTCTATTGAACGTTCCTAAAAGCGATCCCACAGCTAATTTTCATTTAATAAACAAATACCCTGGCACAGCTAATGAATTTCTGTCTGATGTAAAAGTATTTAGAGTATCTGAAATGTATTTAGCGAAGGCCGAAGCTCAAATAAGAGCTTCTCAATTTGATGAAGCCAAAATCACGCTAAAAACCCTTAGAGATGCTCGATTTAATGGAGCAACAGCATTACCTGTTTTTTCGAGCATAGAAAGTGGGTTAGATTTTCTCCTTACAGAAAGAAGAATAGAACTTGCTTATGAATCACATAGATATCTTGACCTTAAAAGATTTGGGAAAAATTTAGAAAGAGATGTTTTGGATTGTGGTGATTTAGATAATGCTTGTCAAATATTAAGCACAGACCAAAGATTCACATTACCAATCCCATTATTAGAATTAAATGCTAATGATTTAATGGTACAAAATACTGGTTATTAATTTCGTTATATTAATCTCAAACAACTTAAAAATGAAACAATTAAATTTAAGAATATTTACTCTAATTATGTTTACTTCTATATTAATAGGATGTCAGCAAGAACCTGGAGTTATATTTAACACCCCTAATGGGTTTATTCAAATAGATAAAACGTCTTCATCCATTGATGAAAATTCAGAAATACCAATCACTATTTCTATTCAATTTGGTGGTTCAGTGTCTCAAAACACCTCAGGTATAACTGCTAATTTCACAGTTGCGTCTTCCGATCTTACTAGGTTTACTGTTAGCCCATCAACTGGAACAATAGAAATTCCTGTAGGAGAATTAAGTGCCGATATTACATTTACTCCAATAGATAATTTAATTGCTGATGGAGCTCTTGATGTTGTTATTGAACTATCCGCTGAAGGCAATAATATTCCAATAGGCCTAGGTGGAGAGGGAATCCTTAACACTATTAGTACCATAACAATTTTAGATAATGATTGTGCTATTATTCTTGAAGAAATGGTAGGTAATTATTCGGGTACAGATAATTGGATTGCCTCTGCTGGAGGACCACTAAAACCTAAAATCACTACTTCTATTGATGGTAGTTCATTTAATATTACAGGTGTAGGATATGCTTGGCTAGAAAACCCATCTTTCTGGGGAGAACCTGTTGTTGCTGAAAGCTCAATAACCATAGATATTGATCTTATTACGGGTGAATTTGAAATACCTTATACCTATACCGCTACAACCATATATAATGGAGACCTCTATAATTACTATGCGAAGGGAAAAGGTAAATATTACGCATGTTCTGATACATTTGAACTCGAGTATGAATTATTTTGGGCTCCAGATGACGATGTTGCTAGTGCTTTTGGTGCTCCAGGCTTCGTGTGGAGAGAGACCCTAATTCGTCAATAATTAAAACGCTACTTAAAATAAATAAGAAATCGTCTAAAAATTACTTTTTAGACGATTTTCTTTTTGTTCCTTTTTAGAATTTTGTTTTACTTTTCGAGACTCTCGTAAAACCTCAATTTCAAAAAGCAAAAACCCATTTATATATCTAAACTATGCTTTTTCAAGTTGTGTTATTGCAATTCACCTTAATTCTGCATTTGCTTTATCGATTCTTCTATAAATAAAGCGTTTAAAATTCATGTTATGCTTTCTGTTTCCAAAACAGCATAACATATCAACAACGTTATTTTTATTTGCAATGCCCTGTTCACTATTGAGTATTGTTTTGGCTTTAGCTTTTAACCATATCAAATTATAATTACGCTCTATGACGCAATTATATTTAGATTAATGATAGAGATTCCTGAGTGAACACCTCAATAGCTTTGAACTTGATAACCATGTAGTACCTGTTAAAAAACTCTTTTTGTTTTGTTTATGTAGCTACCAATATTTTTATGGTTTACATCATTAATCAGTAATAATAGTAGGAATCTGCTGTGGTGTTTGCCAGGCTGTATAATTTGATTGTATACTATTTACTCAGAGGCTTGTAAATTAAAGGTGGGTTTTAGTGGTGCTTTTCGAATGAGGTTATGTTTCATCCTATAAAAGAGGAATCAATATCCGATTTATTATAACTGTATATTTGTTCTATAATGACTCCTTGTTTTTGGTCTTTCAGCCTATTTATTGGTTATTACTTCTTAGCATACTTCACTTTTATTTTACCTTTTTATTAATCTCCTAGCCTTTTAAAATCATATTAATATGGCTAATGGTGGTTGCTGATTTTTTTCTACGTACGACCATAATTGGGTACACTATTTTTGGCTAAGTTCTTAACTGATTTTTATGCTTTTACCCCCAATTATTTCTTTTTAATCAAAGACCAATGCAATTTTATTAGTATCACAGGAGGACAACTTCAAAGTAGCTTTGGTATTCCAGTTTCTGGAACAGGAACGGTTTTATCAAACGGTAATATAGAGTTAATATATACTGTTGATGGTTATTTTTCCGAGCAAAGTATGATCTTACAAAAGCAATAATAAACAATTTTATACAAAATGCTAAAAACCACCTCATTGAGGTGGTTTTTTTTCGCTCATACTTTACAAGATAAAAACTAAAAAGCAGCTATAAAACGTTAAAACCATCGCAAGATAAATACCTTCTAAAACCACAATCCTAAGAAATTCTACGCTCTTATTTTACAATAGTTAGGACGAAAAAAGTAAAAGGTTTTTATTCCTATTCATATTCTCCCCTTAATTAAGCTTATTAAGGGCAACTTTAAAACACCTACTCATTTTCCACCTCTAAACCCCTTACCAAGGGAATCATGAAGATTACACTCATAAAATCATTGTTAACCTAATGGTAAGTCCTTGTTAAACCATTGTTAACCATGACTCTTAGTCAATATTCACTAAAAATTTAATAATTAATTGTTAAAAACTTGTTATTTTAAGAAAATTTTAAGACTTTTGGCGTAATTAATTCAAATAATTATACAATGAAGACAAAGTTCAATGGAGTATTAACGCTTTTACTGGCGTTGGTTGTGCAAATTTCATTTGCACAAGACAAGACGATTTCCGGTATGGTATCTGATAATTCAGGTGGTTTACCAGGAGTAAGTATTTTAATTAAGGGAGGCACACAAGGCTCCGATACAGATTTCGATGGTAATTACACCATAGCAACTAAGGTAGGAGATATTTTAGTTTTTAGATATTTAGGCTATAAAACTGCTGAAAGAAAAGTAGGTGCCTCTAATACGCTTAACGTAACCTTAACACAAGGTGGCGTTATGTTAGATGAGATTGTTGTCACCGGTGTTGCGGGTCCAACTTCTAGGAAGAAACTTTCTGTAACCGTAGCCTCAGTATCGGCCGAGGAAATAGAAAAAGTTCCTGCAGGTTCTGCTGCAAGTGCTCTTCAAGGGAAAGTAGCGGGTGTTACCGTAACAAACTTAGGAAGACCTGGTCAAGGAGCAACCATTATACTTAGAGGTGGTGCTAATTTTTATGGATCACAATCTCCATTAATTATCATGGATGGTATCTTCATTGAAGGTGGTTTAGGAGATATCAATGTAGATGATATTGCTTCTTTTGAAATCGTAAAAGGTGCCTCTGCATCTTCTTTATATGGTTCAAGAGCAGGTAACGGTGTTATTGTAATTACAACCAAAAGAGGTAAATTAGGTAAAACGCAAATTACACTTCGTTCTGAAGTAGGTGTTTCATCAATTAATAATTTCGTAACAACAAACCAATCACATGGGTATGAGTTGGCTTCCGATTGGGAACAATTTAAAGGACAATATACCAAATATGATGGCGTAACCTATGGAGATAATTACCAAGGTGTATATGCTGCATCTGGAGATAATGCTGTTATAGGATCAAGAATCGAATCTGCTGATGGCTATTCTGATAATCCTTACGGAGTTTATAATGATTTTCAAGAAGATTTTTTCCAGAAAGGTTTAAATAAAACACAATACGCAGCTATTTCTAGTGGTAGTGAAAAAGCGAAAATCTTCTTTTCTGCAGAAAATTATGAAGCAGAGGGTGTATTAGCCGAAACAGATGGTTATATTAGAAATAGTATAAGACTGAATGCTGATTATTTTTTTAATGATAAATTAAAATTCTCTACGAGTAATTCTTTTATCAAAATAAATGATAATAGCCCAGGGGGTGGAAACGATATTTATAGAATTGTTTCAAGACTTTCACCAGATGCTCAAGTAAATGTAGAAAATCCTGATGGACAACCTTACTATTATTTACCAGATCCATGGGAAAGTGAGATTACGAATCCTCTTTATGACCTATATAAAACAGATGCAAAAGCAAAACAGCAACGTTTTTTAGGAAGCTATAATTTAAATTATGCTTTTACAAACTATTTGAGCTTAGATATGGAGTACGCTTTTGAGAATAACAACTATCGAAGTACCAGTAATTCAAAATATGAAACCTATACAACAACGGGAGATGCCGTTGGGTTTGGTTATAGCCAAGGTAGTCTAAACAAATACAGTTATTTGGAATTATCTCAAAAAGCACAAGCAACCTTAAACTTTTCTAAGAGCTTTAATGAGTGGGATGTAACTGCTAGATTAAGTTATTTAGCAGAAGATAGATCTCTTGAATCTTATTCTACTTCTGGCCAAAACTACTTATATTCTGGGCTACCAACCTTAGATAATTTTCTTAACGCAAATGTTACTGCAAATTCTAACAATGAGACTGTTAGAGCACAAAACCTCTCAGTTATTGCAGGGTTTGTTTATAAAGATCGATATATTTTCGATGGTTTAGTTCGAAGAGATGGTTCTTCTTTATTTGGAGAAAATAAAAGATGGAATAACTATTATAGAGTTTCTGCAGCCTATAGAATTAGCCAAGACATTAAAATTCCAGGAGTACAGGAATTAAAACTATTGGTCTCTCAAGGAACAGCGGGTAATAGACCAAGCTTTCAATGGCAATATGAACAGACTACGATTTCCAGTGGTAATTTAGGAACAAACAGAACTAAAGGAAATCCAGACTTACTGCCTTCTTTAATGACGGAAAATGAAATCGCATTGTCTGCCTCTTTTTTAGACAGATTTAGTTTAGAGGCTTCGTATTCTAATTCAGTTTCTTCCGATCAATTTATGAAAGTAAATCTATTTGCTCCCGCAAACGCAGGTAAAAATAGCCAATGGCAAAATGTTGGTAATCTAGAGTCTGACGTATTAGAATTCACCTTGAACTCAAGTATTATTGATACTGAAGACTTCAAATGGAATGTGGGTGTAAACTTTTCACAAATCGAAACCAAAATCACAGAATTAGATTCTCCAGATCAACAAGTAGGACCAAATGGCTTATTTTTGTATCAATCGGGTGTAGAAATGGGATCTATGTATGGTCGTAAGTTTGTAAAGGATTTAAGCGTTATGAGCAGCCAACTTCCAGATGGTAAATCAATTTCTGACTACAGTGTAAACAGCGACGGTGTTGTTGTTGAAACGGCTAGCATAGGAACTGCAGATGAAGCTGCTATTATTAAAGTAGATGCAAACGGGACACCTGTTTTTGAACAAATCGGAAACCAAAATGCAGATTTTAGAGTTGGAATAAGATCAAACTTTAGCTATAAAAACTTCGATTTCTATATGTTATGGGATTGGAAAAAAGGAGGAGATGTCTACAATGTAAATGGGCAATGGACCACCATTAGTGAGAGAAATGCGATGGTTGATCAAGCTGGGAAGCCTGATGCTGAGAAAAAAACCAGAGTGTATTACGGATCTTTATATGATGTAAATCAAAATAATGAATTCTGGGTAGAAGATGGTTCTTTTGTTAAATTAAGAGAAGCGTCAATATCTTATAGAGTACCAACAACCGGTGCCTTATCTTTTATTGATGAACTAAAAATTAGTGCCATTGGAAGAAACTTATTTACTTTTACCGATTATAAAGGTTGGGATCCTGAAGTAGCAAGTTTTGATGGAGCAACTCAACAATACTATTCAGTAGATTACGGGGTATATCCAAATCAGACATCATATTCTTTGTCTGTACAAGTTAAATTTTAATTAAAAAAATAGAAATAAAATGAAAAAAATAAAATTCATTCTTCCCATTATGGCGCTTTTCTTAGCGTTTACATCTTGTGACGATTTCTCTACAGATTTAAATGTAGCGAATTTAGAAAACCCTAATGATAAAATATTATCATCAGATCCAGTAGCGTTAACTGCTACAAGTAATACCATTGTTCAAAACTGGTTTATGTCTGTTCACAGTTATTATAGCCCTTTTGCGGCGATGGCTACCATGGCAGATGTATCTACTTGTTCATGGGGTAACTTTGGAATGAGAGATTTATCTAGCGAACCAAGAGTTGCATTTAACAACACGAGTGCTTATGGAAATAATGTAACAGACGCTTATTTTAACGCGCTGTATGCTGTATTAACAGATTCAAATACCTTGGCCTTTGCGGTAGAAAATGGCACTGAATTTGAAGATCCAAACCACATTAAAGTGATTGCTAAATTAGGCCAGGCATTATCCCTGGGGTACCTAGCTTTAGTTTTTGACCAAGTTTGGGTTTCTGATGAAACGGGAGCAATTGTAGGAGCTGGTACCGAAGGGTCTTCAACCTATAAAGAAGCAATGGTTGTTGCATTAGCGAAATTAGATGAAGCCATTGCACTTGCAAAGACTCATAATATTTCTTTATCTGAAGCGGCAATTCCTGGAGGAGCTGGAACCAATGCATCTCTTGTTCAATTTATGAATAGTATGGGAGCTAGAATGCTAGTAGGTAACCTTAGAAATAGCACCGAAAAAAGTAGCGCTAACTGGGACAAAGTTTTAACGTATACCAACAGTGGCTTAACTAGTGACTTTGAAATATACATGGATGACCTTTCTTGGTATGATTTAATACCTAAAACATATTTAGTGTATCCAGGATGGGGTCGTGTAGACATGAGAGTGATCAATTTAATGGACCCAAATACACCCGCATATTGGGAAGATGGTGTAACAGAAATTCCTGCTGCTACTTCTGATGATGCTAGATTAGAATCTGATTATGGGTTCTTAGGATCTAATAATTTTAGACCTGAAAGAGGAGAGTACCATTATAGTAACTACCGTTACAGCAGACTAGATGAGTACCTTACTATTTGGACCATTAATGTTACCGAATTTTCTAAATCAGAAAATGACATGTATAAAGCGGAAGCTTTGGCAAATAAAAGTGGCGCAGATTTAAATGCTGCTGCGGCAGTAATTAATGCTGGAACAAGAGTTACCAGAGGTAATTTAGACCCAGTAGCTGTAAATGCAGACGCAATAAAAGCGGCGATTCACTATGAAAGATTGGTTGAATTTTCTTTTACAGGTGTGGGTCTTGGATTTTTTGAAATGAGAAAAGAAAACTTGCTACAGCCAGGTACTTTACTTCACTTCCCTGTTCCTGGAACTCAATTAGATGCAATCCCATCAGACTACTATACTTTTGGTGGTACTGCTGGTGTTGGAGGAACTGACTATTCTACAGGTGGTTGGAGATAGTACGCTACAGTTTTTATAGCTACTAATACTTATACAAAACCCTCAATAAAATTTATTTTATTGAGGGTTTTTATTTACCCATCTATTAAATAGTAAAAAAATCACATCGCATATTTAATACCCAACTTAGTAAGCATTGCAAAACCAGATGACTGCATTGAGCCTAGCGTATATCGAGTGTCTACTAAACAATAGAGCTCTTTTAACATATAGGATACAGACTAAAAACAGCCATTAAAAAAGAGGTTTGCACTCATAAGATAAAAAAGAATGCGCTGCATTTAAAAAAATAAGAAAAAGAAGTGCTGGTATTTGACAATATTTACCTCACAAAGTTTTGAATACTTCACAAATAAAAAGAGGAAGCACCCATTATATTCGTTATTAAACCATGCTTTAGGAATCCCATTCAAGGTAAATTACACGAAAACAACCCAAGAAGTACTTAGCTGTTATGATCTTTTATGCCTAACATGTAGGATCATACAAAGACCCTTATTAAACAATAGGCAACATTTTTTCCCTTCTACATAGGGAAAGAAAGCAGGATACATTCGTATGCCTACCCTTCATCCTCTATAAACAAATAAACCTATTTAAATTCTATGCTGTATTTTTCTTCATACATCTCCTCCATCACACTAAAAAAATTAGTGGTTTGTCTTGTCGTAGTATTTAAAAAGATCGTGTCTACATTTTTATATAATGCATTAATACTGTCTAATTCCTTTTTTGCTTTTTCTAATTTAGCCACAAAATCAACTTCATTTAAGTCTAAATAATCGCGTACTTGTCCAATGGTTTTAGAATAATTGAAATGTGCCACTAATAAATTATTGGTTTCAGACCCAATACCTGTATAGGAAAATCCAAGAAAAAAAGAAGCTGCATCTCCTTCTAAATTTAAATCATAGCCGTTTTTTAAAAAGAGATACCCCCTTTTATTATTTAAATACATTTTATACCGATTAGGATTTGTAATTTTTAGACTATCTCTAAAGCTTCCATCCTTATTTATTTTTATATTCTTTTGAACATCGAAACCAGAAATCCTTAACACGCTATCTTGATTGTTTTTAATTAAACCAGAAATAATCGCGTAGTTTTTTACAGGTGCCGGAGTACAGCCACATAGCATTAAAAAGAGTAGAGATACGCTGAGTAATAATTTCATTCTAAATAAATTTTAAGTTAAAAAACAAATATATAGTTAATTTGAAGAGTCCGATAATAATTTCAAGTGTAAAAATAAAAAATACTAAAATGCATAAAACCTGCTACTTAGAGCTGGTTTTTTTCTACAATTTATTTTATACATTTGCAACATGGAAAATCAAATAGAAACGACCAATATTTTTGGGATAAGAGCAATTATAGAAGCCATTAAAAGTGGTTCTACCTTAAATAAAGTATACTTACAAAAAGGATTGCGAGGCCCTCTTTTTTATGAGTTAGAAAAAATAATTAAGGACGAAAAAATTTCTACGAGTATGGTTCCTGTTGAAAAACTAGATCGCTTGTCTAAAAATAGCAATCATCAAGGGGCAGTGGCGCAAATTTCTCCTGTTGAATTTTATGATTTAGAAACCCTCATCGAAAAAACAATTGCCGATGAGAAACTTCCGCTCTTCTTATTATTAGATCAGTTGTCTGATGTACGAAATTTTGGTGCCATTATTAGAACGGCAGAATGTACTGGAGTTAACGGTATTATTATACAAAAAGACGGCAGTGCACCTGTAAATGCCGAAACCATTAAGACTTCTGCGGGTGCTGCTTTTAAAATTCCTATTTGTAAAGTAGATCATATTAAGGATGCTTTATTTTTGTTACAAGCATCGGATATAAAAACAGTGGCAGCAACAGAAAAAACAGAAAGTTCTGTTTTCGATATCGATTTAAAACAACCTATTGCTATTGTAATGGGCTCTGAACACCGAGGTGTAAATCCGTCGATCTTAAAAATGGTCGATTATAAAGCAAAGCTACCCATCTTAGGAAGCATAGCATCCCTAAATGTTTCTGTGGCTTGTGGCGCCTTTTTATATGAAGCGGTAAGACAAAGAATGAGTTAAATAGGATCCTCGGCGCTTTCGGCAGGAACAGGGGGTGAAAAGTTTCCATTTTCATCAAATAATAAATCAAAATCCGTTTCTGTATACTCTATTTCATTTTTTAATAAGCCCTTCTTTTTATACAAAAAGGCAAAAAACAACCCTACAAAAAAACCAGATAAATGTCCTTCCCAAGACATTCCGTCCTTAATGGGTAATACATACCAAATCATACTTCCGTAGAGAAAAATAACGATTAACGACATGGCTATTAAGCGGTAATTTTTTTTAAGTATTCCGCTAAAAAAAACAAAACTGAAAAGCATATATACAATGCCGCTTGCTCCAATATGAAAAGACTCCCGAGCAATGGTCCAGGTACAAAGCCCCGTAAAAAAACCGCCATAGAACAACACCTTAATAGCTACCTGTCTATAAAAATAAAAGAGACTCGATGCAAGCACCAATAAAGGAATAGAGTTATTAAAAAGGTGGCCGGTATCTGAATGAATAAAATGCATCAAAAACACCCCTTTAAAACCGCTGAGCGTTCTTGGGAATACGCCGAACTTGTTAAAATTAAATCCAAAATTAATCTCTATCCAATAGACCAACCAAATCAAAAAAACAAAGATTAGCGGAATTCTAAAAACGGAAAAATTTAAAGGCAACTCATCGTGCTGTTTCATTTCATAAAGATAACAAAAACGAATCCAAAACAGAATAACAGTACTTCTGTCATAAAACTTTTCTATTTTTGCATCATGAATGAACCATTGGCAGAAAGACTACGACCAAAAACGCTCGAAGACTATATCAGTCAGCAGCATTTGATAGGCAAAAACGGCATTTTAACCCAACATATTAAACGCGGAATTATACCCTCATTAATTCTTTGGGGTCCTCCAGGAATTGGAAAAACAACCTTGGCAAACATTATTGCCACCACCTCTAATCGCCCCTTTTACCAATTAAGCGCTATAAGTTCTGGAGTAAAAGACGTACGTGAGGTTATCGAAAAAGCAAAAAAAAGCAGTGGACTATTTACTGCTAAAAACCCTATTTTATTCATTGATGAAATTCATCGATTTAGTAAATCTCAGCAAGATTCCTTATTAGGAGCTGTAGAAAAAGGTTGGGTCACTTTAATTGGTGCTACCACAGAAAACCCTAGCTTTGAAATAATTTCGGCGCTTTTATCTCGGTGCCAAGTGTATATTTTAAATTCATTTGACAAGAATGATTTAATTAGCTTATTACATAGAGCCATTGAAAAAGATCCTATTATTTCAAAGAAAAAAATCACCTTAAAAGAAACAGATGCCTTACTTCAAGTTTCTGGTGGAGATGCTAGAAAATTGTTGAACATCTTTGAATTACTGGTGAATGCTGGAGATCAAGAGGTCCTTATTACCAATAAAATGGTCTTAGAAAATGTGCAAAAAAATACCGCCCGTTATGATAAAACAGGCGAACAGCATTATGACATTGTTTCGGCCTTTATAAAATCGATCCGTGGAAGTGATCCAAATGCCGCTGTTTACTATCTAGCAAGAATGCTTGAAGGTGGAGAAGATGTAAAGTTTATAGCCCGAAGATTGCTAATTTTAGCTTCCGAAGATATTGGAAATGCCAATCCTACTGCCTTGATTTTAGCCAACAATACCTTTCAAGCCGTTGCCGTTATTGGAAACCCAGAATCTCGCATTATTTTAAGTCAGTGTGTCCTTTATTTGGCCAATTCAGCAAAAAGCAATGCGTCCTATATGGCAATTGGAAAAGCACAAGAGTTGGTTAGAAACACAGGTGATTTATCGGTTCCCATGCATTTAAGAAATGCCCCCACTAAATTAATGAAAGATTTAGACTATGGGAAAGAATACAAATATGCCCACAATTATGAAGGAAATTTTGTGAATGAAGAATTTTTACCTAACGAAATTAAAAACACCAAACTCTACGAGCCGGGAAATAATGCCAGAGAAAATCAGTTTCGTGATACCCTAAAAAACAGATGGAAAAACAAATACGGTTATTAGAATTTTAACAGATATACTTCTTTTATTAACTGGGTCTCTTGATAGTAGTCTGCAATCCAGATTCCATCCTTTTCATACAAAATACCATTTTTATCCTCAATAATAAAAACATTTTCCACACTTGTTTTTAACAGGCTAAAAACAACTACCGGTTCTGTATTTACCAACTGAAACCCGTTTGGTGTACTTTGGGCGTATAACATTTCCTGTGGTTGTTTTTCGGGAATGATCTCGGCGTTTATAAGAGGTTCTTTTACTACGTTTATTTCGTCTTTCTTACTCATAGAAGCTACAGCTGTTGGTTTTTTTAGGACCACAGAAGAATTTCTTTCATGACTAAGTAGTGCTTCGTCACGTATTGGCAAGTAGGAGTAATTGAGTTTTATTATAGACTCAAAAGCACTTCTAATCGCTTCGTGATAAGCTCTTTTATATTGTTTTTCTTTACTCTTCCCAGAATCTGAAGTAAACACTGTTGTGCCATAGCAATCTTTTAATTCGATAACTACTTTAGTAAAAAACATTCCAGAGTTGTCCACAACATTCGCCATCAATGCATGACACTTATTCCCCGCCAATATGCGGGGCATGCTTTCATTAGATAAAAAAACAGTAAACGCTTCCTTTTCAAACAAAAACTTAGTTAATGAACTTGTTTGGTACTGATCGATTTCTTTTAGAAAATCAAACCTTTCTTTTACAATAATATATTTATAATTATCGATACTTTTCTCGTTTTGTGCCCCTAAATTAAATGACACCAATACCAATAAGAGATATAAAAATTGTTTTTTCATATTAGTTAAAAATTAAATTGACTCCCGCCTGAAAAGAAATGCTATTCACATTTTCTAAATTTGTATATTCTGTAATATTGCCAACCGTTGTATAAAAATTAACAGGTCCAATTTGAGCAGAAAGACCTGCTCCAATATTATAAAGGGAATAATCATCCAAAGTATACGTTATTTTCATATGAAATTTTTTAGCAAAAGCTCTTTCATAAAAAGCTGTCAAAGCCACTTGCGAACTTAGTGGTCTAAAAATAGTAAAAACTTGCACACCCATCGCATTTGCGAAATAGTTTTTAAATGTGTCATCATAACACAGCCTACTCCTTTGTTCACCAAAAGAATATTTTAAAGAACTATATATTTTCGCTGGCCTCCAAGCTGTATAGGAAGTTGTGTTGTCTGTAATGGGTAATTGCTCATTAAATGCTTCGTCTAGTTCAGCCCAATAATCTATTGGATCAGCCTCATTGAACCTTAAATTAATTCCTTCAAAAACAAAACTCCCTTTTACTTTATAATTTTTAATATTTTTAGAATAATGAATAAAACCAACGTCTAGCAAACTCCCAGTAACTTCTATTTGATTAGATAAGTGATATGTAAAACCCACATCCAGTCCAAGACCCAAATTCCCAGATAAAAACGTATCTGCTAAGATCCCAAACGCTCCGTCGGATGCATCTTCACTTCTCGTAACGCCAGAAGTTTCTAAATCCACATTCACATTATTAAAATAATTTACATACAAATTGTTTTCTCCTGAAACAGTTGTAAACGATCCATAATTGTTTATTGATTGTGCATTTAAGCTTGAAGAATATATTTTTACGCTAGCTCCTACCGTTAATTTTTCGTCAATTTTTCGAGTAATTCCAGCGTGCAAAACCCCTAATAAATCTGCTTTAAAAGAGATATGCGAGAAAGAAAAACTCTTGTTTAAATGGGAGGCATTTCCATCAGTAGCTAATATTGCCATATCTCTTGGTACATAACCAATCATATCTACTTCGTTATAAAAACCAATGCTTAAATACGTTCGATCGTTCAAGCGAAATCCGCCATTCAAAATTTCAATTTTCGAATTAAAGGTCATATGGTCTCTCTTGCTTAAGCTAAGCATAGATATTTTATTATTAAATGCAATATTATTATCTGAAAAAAAATCAGACACCTGAAAACCACTGATTCCAAAACCAGAAGAAACACCCGATAAAAAGGGAATGCTTACGTGAAATTTAAAGCTAGTTTCAGCCCCCGGATTTAAAGAAATGGTTTGTGGTAACCCTGCAAAACCGTACAAAACTTCATTGTTTTGACTGCCTACGGAAAAGGCAAAAAAGCTTAAAAATATAGTAGTAAATAATTTCATTCTATTTATTTTCAAGATGTGCAGTAATGGAAGATTTAAACTCAAATTCACTTAGGTCATTCGACTCTAAACTATTTCCTGTTGATTCTAACTCGACGATAACTTTTAATTTACTGGTGTCTAACATCCTAGGGTTATCGGAGATCATAACGACCTCTTGAAAGATATAATTTAAATCCCCAGATTGCACAAGAATAGGGGCAAGTTGGTACGTGATCTGATCACTTGCATTTAAAAACTCAATCGTTATAGTTATTGCTCTGTCAAATAGATTTTTAGCACCTACATTAAAATCTATTTGAACAAGATTATTCCTTACAAAACCGCCTTCAAATATGGAAAAATTAGTTACATCTGAAAACGAATTTTGCGGATTAGCCCCATTAGCATCAAAAAATTGACTAGGAGTAATTGTAAAATAAACAAGAGGCACATTTAAAATAGGTTCTAGACTAAAATCATTGACTTGGTCAAGATCTAAATTTTGAACACAAGAAGATAAGAAAATTGCAAAAAGATATAAAGAAAATTTTTTCATTGAACTTCAGGTCATTTATTGTTTGAACTAATTCGGTTAAAGATATAATTTTATTTCTGCTAACGATTTTACAGATATAATTTCTTTATTCGCCACCAATAGTTGGTCAAAATTACAATGAATCGCTTTGATTCCAAAATCTAAAGCACCCTGAATATCTGCCTCCAAATTATCGCCTATCATAATTGAATTATCTATTTCAGCTTCAGAAATTTGTAATGCGAATTCGAAAACTTTGGGGTTTGGTTTTTTTACCCCCACCGATTCGGAAGTAACTATTTTATTAAAGTAGGGCATTAAACCCGATTTTTCCATTTTTAAAGCTTGCACTTCTTCAAAACCGTTGGTTATAATATGCAAATGATATTTATCTTTCAGATACGTCAACAATTCAAAAGTTCCCTCAAAAAGATGATTATGATTAGGCAAAAACGCAATATAATTAATCGCAATTTTATCTATTAAGATATCGGATATGGCATACTCTAAGGCATCAAAGGTTTCTTTTAGCCTTAAATAGCGCAACTCTTCTTTACTTACTTTTTCCTCTCTGTATAGTTTCCAATATCTTAAATTTATTGGTTTATAGATAGATATAAAGGCCTCAAAAGACAGTAAAATGTTTTCTTCTTTAAAAATTTGACGAAATGTTAAGCCCGAATTTTTTTCGAAATCCCACAAGGTATGGTCTAAATCGAAAAAGACGTGTTTTATTTTCATCTGTGAAAAATAGTGCTTTTAAAGTGAAAATCTAAATAAGAAGTTATCTTTGTTATAAAATACTTATTTTTTTGAAAAATAAATTACACATCCTTTTTCTCTGCGGTTGGTATCCATCAAAAATTTTGCCAACGAATGGTGATTTTATTCAAAGACATGCCGAAGCTGTTGCTTTAAATAATAATGTTTCTGTGCTGCATATTATATCTGATAAAAACTTAAAAGTAGGCTATGAGATTGAACAAAAAGAAATTAATGGTATTTCTGTAAACATTGGATATCTAAAAGCCACAAAGAATCCGATTTTAAAATTATTTCGCTTTTGGAAAGCTTATTTATTATTATTAAAAAAAATCAACCCTTTTGATGTGGTTCATCTCAATGAAACCTACCCGTTTGGTCTCTTTGCCTTGCACTTAAAGTGGGTTAAAAAAATTCCCTTTATTATTTCTGAGCATTGGACGGGATATCATTTTTTAACCAAAAAAAACATCTCTTTAGGAAGACAAATAATCTCTAAAATAATCATTAACAAAGCCTGCTTTGTTTGCCCAGTGAGTAATGATTTAGGAATTTCAATGCAAAAAAATGGTCTAAAAGGAAATTATAAAACAATTCCCAATGTGGTGAATACTTCTATCTTTAAACCCACAGAAGAAAAAAAAATAAATTTCAATATTATTCATACTTCTAGCCTATTAGAAAAGCAAAAAAACATTTCTGGAATGTTAAAAGTAGCAAAGAAATTAGAAGAGGAAATTGGGCATTTTACTTGGAAATTTATAGGAGGAGATTCAGAACCCTTCAAACAATTAATCCATCAGTTAGATTTTAAAAAAAGTAGCATAGAATTTTATTCACATATAGATCAACCGGAATTAGTAAAGCATTTACAACATGCTTCTATTTTTGTTCTCTTTAGTAATTATGAAAATTTACCCTGTGTAATTTTAGAATCTTTTGCTTGCGGTATTCCAGTAATAGCAACCGATGTTGGTGGAATTAAAGAATATTTTCCCTCAGAATTTGGGACGTTGATACCGAAGGGAAATGAAACCGAATTATTAAATACCCTACTAGCATTGTATCATGCAAATACACCTAATCCACAAAAAATGCAGGCTTATGCCAAACAAAATTTCAGTAAAAAAGCAATTGAAAATCAGTTTTCAAACCTATATCAAAAATGTATAACATCCTGACTTGAGAAACATTAAAAACTATATAGAAAATTTTTTAAGTCGTTCTGGAGGATTTGTTCTTACAACCACAATTCTATCTAGAATTTTATCTTTTGCGGCTTCTATTATCGCTTTAAAACTGCTTGATAATAAAGAATTAGGAGTGATTCTCTTTGCATACAATATGATTGTTTTTATTCTTCCTTTTGCTGGCTTTGGGCAACAGCAAAGCTTAATCCGTTTCGGTGCTCTCTCTAAAACTCAAGAGGAAAAAGACGCCCTTTTTCTCTATGTTTTAAAAAAAGGGATCATAGCCTCTGCGTTGCTAATTGCCATAATTATAACAATAAGTTTTACGATCTCTTTTCAATTTGAAAATACAAGGTATTATTTGATTTTATTATCATTTGTTATTTTTACCACTTACATATTTGAAGTGATTCAGGTACATTTTAGATTAAAACACGACAACAAATCTTTTGCCTTTATGGGAATTACAAATAGTGTTGTGCTCATTATTAACGTATTCTTATTTAGCCATTTTTTTAAAGAAATTGGTTATGCCTTTGCGCTATTACTAACACCGTTAATTTCTTCCTTGTTTTTTATAAAAAGGGCAAACGTTAATTTTAAATCTAAAAAAAAACTATTAAACACTGGATTCTCTTTTTGGAAGTATGGGATTTTTTCCAGCATGTCAAATGTTGTTACTCAACTACTTTTTGCGATCGATATTTTACTCATCGGATATTTATTAAATAATCCAGAAATGGTTACCAACTACAAATATATTTCCCTGATTCCGTTTAGTTTATTGTTTTTACCTCGAGTTTTTATAAGTACCGATTTTGTTGCTTTTACAGAAAGAATTAATGATGAAAAATTTATTAAAAACTACATAAAAGATTATATGCTACTCTTTAGTGGCATTAGTCTTTTTCTCTGCAGCTTTTCTTGGCTTTTTGGCGAACAAATTCTACTCCTATTTGGCAATGAGTTCCGTTTATATGCAGATACTTTTTTGATCCTGATTATTGGAGTCTGTGGAATCTTTATTCTTAGAAGTGTTTTTGGGAACCTATTATCCTCTATTGGCAAAGCACATGTAAACTTTTACATTACAAGTATTGCCTTAGGTTTGAATATTTGGAGTAACTATTATTTAATTCCTCTTTATGGCCCTACTGGCGCGGCCATTACATCGGCAATTTTAATGTGGTTTACAGGAATCGCTTCCCTTCTTTGTTTCTACTTCTTATATAAGAAAAACAATCTCACAACCTTTAAATAGCGCCCCTAAACTTCCATGAGATCTGCGAGTAGCTCTTTAATAACTGGCTACTTATATATTGTACTTGTTAAGCAAATAATAAGGTTCTTTTTTTGCACCAAAACTGCGAAAGAAGGATTCTATATTGGCAATATTCCCTCCTTCAAAATCTAAAATTAAAGAAGAATTTTCATGCTGTTTTATAATCCCATTTATTAAGTATGAAGGTGCTTGCATAGTTTTTCCTTCTTCAGTAAAAGAAGAAAATAAATAGGTAATTCTTTGGTGGTCTTTAAGGAAAAAAGCGCCGCCTAAAAAGGTATCTCCTTTAAAGATTCCGGTAACAAAGCCTTTATTTTTAACAAGTGTAACCTTAGCTAGATGAGATAATCTTCTATAATCTTCTATTGAAAAATCTCCGTATTTATAAAATTGTTTTGTGGTCTTAATTAAATCATCTATGTGTGTTTTTCGAAGCATCAATTCATGCTTTCCTCCTACTTTTATAGCGTGCTTCCTCCCTTTATTACACGATTTAAATAAATGATCATAAGAAAAATTCAAATCCAAAATATAATTTGTTTTCGAAATCATTGGTGCCTCTAAGAAATTTCTAGAATTAAAATTTGTTTGTATTTTTAAAAAGCTTCTAGGTATCTTATTAATAAAGGTACGCTGTGTCTCTATCGAAGTTTCGACCAAAGAAAAGACGCCTAATTGCTGACAAAAAAAAGGTTGTGTAACATATTTAATACCGTATTTCCTTTTCCAAGGAATTGGCATTACTGCTTCATAATCATTTAACACCAAAACACCCCAACTATGGGCAACACAATCTAAGTACCACGAGAAGGCATAGATTTTGGTTTGTATAGACTTTTCGATACAGGCATCGTATTTTTGAATAGCAATCTGATTTCTTTTTAGATATTTTATCATCTTAAGAAGTCGAAATTTTTAACATCGATTCATACAATCTGCTCCAGCCTTTCCAGCGCGTATAGCCACTTAGACTTTCATTGTGAAAAAGCGTTACAAATAGACCATTTACGGCTTTGACTTCCTTTTTTAAATCATTTATTTTCCCTAAAGATTGTTTTGGGGTTAATTGCATATAATCGTTTAAAGTAGTATCCATGAGGGCAAAGGGAACTATTTTTAAAGGTGTTTGAATTTCAAAATCCAAATCGTAGAAATAAAATGGCGTACAGGTGCTAGCCCTAAAACCAACATGACTTGCATAGCCCATAGAATAATCTTCTGTAATTTCTAAATCTATTAAATTTTGATAGGTTTCTGGCAAGCTAAATCGCAAATAATGCTGACGAGATCGCTTTATAGACATATTGGTAATACTTTCTAATTGTTCTTTTTCTCTTTTCACTAAAGCAGCATCATTCATCGTAAAATAAGACGGATGTAAACCAACTCTTGCATAATCTACCATTTCTTTAATGAGCAACCTAAACTTGTTTTTTGCAGGCGAAACGTTGGTATCGAAAGTAGTGTAGTTAGATACTAAAAAGAAAAAAATGGTCTTCACCTTATATTCCTTTTTAAGTTTTAATATTTTTGAGAAGGTATTGTAAGGGTCTCTTTTTATATTCACTAAAACAACAAAACGATTCCAAAAAGCACTTAATCTAAAGCGGAAAAAGTCATTTAAAAATCCGCCCGCAGTTCGCACAAAACTCTTGTATTTATAAGCGTACGCATTATCAACATCTATCGTAGAAATAAATTCATAGTCTCTTTTGAGATAGTTGTAATTTGGAAATCTTTCTTGTAGCTTTTCCAATAATTTATAGGCCCAAATGTCTACTACTGGTTTTTCTAAAAAATCATTTTTAAAGGCCAAACTTTGTTCGGCCGTAAATCGTTCGTGAATATCTTTTACATGTGGCAAATATTCTTCATACCGTGTAATTAAATAAAAACTTGCTGCGAAAATATCAAATGGAATAGACGATTTTGATCCTAAACCAAAAAAACAAGGAACCTCGTCCCATTTTTGTAAGGTAATCTCTATATCATTGAGCCCTTGTTCAAAAAGTAAATTATTACTTTTTACAAAAAACTCATTGCCTAAAGGAACTTTGGTATAAGTCATTTTTAAACCGCTATGTGCCACAAACTCTTCAATTTTTGAGGTAAAGGAAACTTCTATTAAAAGCGTTCTTGTAAAAATATGTTTAAAAATATACTTAAGTCTTGGGGTAATCTTATGGGTATAAATAAGTATCAAATTGTCTCTTCTTGATTAAATCTCGCCTTCATCAGCAAAGCTAAAATACGATTTTTCTGTAATAATTATATGATCCAATAATTTAATCTCTAAGGTGACTACTGCCTGTTTGATTTTTTGAGTTAATTGTTTATCGGCATTACTGAGGGTTAATTTCCCCTATAGATGGTTATAACAAACCACAATTGCTACCGCAGACATCTCTATTGCACGTTTATACAACAGCCTTATAGCTACCAATGTCCCTGTTAACATACCTTTGCTCGTTTGGTTTTTCGCTAACACTTTGTTAGAATTATTTAGGTATAATGCCCAGAATTCTTCGTGAGGTAAATCGCCAATTACAGGCTGCATGATAGTAAAAACATCCTTACTACTCGTTACTATCGGTTTTAGAATTACTTGTTCAAACTGTCTTCTCTTTCCTATTTCTAAAGCGGTAATTATCGAAATGGCTTTTGCCTCTCCAATGGGTTACGTTGCCCATTTGTAAAATTCAAATCCACCCTTCCAAACCAGTTCAGAAAGACTACCCTTCTTCATTAACAACCCTGGCTGACCACATTAAGGCAAAAAGAATGGATTTAAAATCATCAAAAATTGAATGAGCAAAAACACTAAAAATAAGCGCACTTACCATAGGAACACGGGGAAATTTTGAGAAGAAGCCGGTGCCTCGAATGATGAAAAAGAATATTGAATTTTCAGGATATGTTCCCCCTTTGGGAATAGATATTACTACTCTTGGAGGACAACTATATATCTATAGATATCCCTATGTATTTACACAAAAAGATCTTGCTCTCGAATTAAAAATAGATAGGTCGGCGGTTACACAAATTGAAAATAACAACAAGGTTGAAAAACAATACAAAAGAAAAACACAAACGCTATTAAATTTATAAAACCCCCTGATCAGCAAAACTAAAATACGCTGTTTCTGTAATAATTAAATGGTCAAGCAATTTTATATCAAGGGTTTCTCCAGCAATTTTTATTTTTTGAGTTAATTTTTTATCCGCTTCACTTGGAGATAATTTTCCAGAGGGATGGTTGTGGCAGACTATAATTGCAACAGATAATAATTCCATTGCTTTTTTAAAGAGCATTCGAATATCTACAACGGTCTCTGTTAACCCACCTTTACTTAATTGCACCATATTTATAATGGTATTAGAATTATTCAAAAATAAGACCCAAAACTCTTCGTGTTCTAAATTCCCTATTTTAGGTTGCATAATATCGCAAACAGATTTACTACTCGAAACAGATGGTTTTATTAATGCACGTTCTATTTGAAGTCTTTTGCCTAAAGTTATGGCTGTAATAATCGCAATTGCTTTCGCTTCCCCAATTCCTTTAAAATCGATGAGTTGTGTAATAGACATCTTTGCCAATTCATTTAAATTATTATTTACACTTGCTAATATTCTTTTACTTAGTGCAACAGCACTTTCTTCTCTATTTCCAGATCCAATTAAAATAGCAACAAGTTCAGAATCACTAAGGGAATGATACCCTTTTGAGATCAGTTTTTCTCTAGGTCTATCATCAACATGCCACTGGGTGATTGGTAGTTTATATTCTTTAGACATTACTAATTTTTACTTAATATACGCATTTAATTGTTCTATAGATAATTTAACTAATTCGTTAAAGTTACCATTCACAGAGCGCAAAATTCTTTGAGATAAAGCTACGACACTTTCTTTTCGATTGCCAGCACCTAATAAAACAGCCATTAATTCTGCATCCAACAAGTTTTCTTTTCCTTTTAATAGCAACTTATCCCTAGACCTATCGCCTATAGACCAACTCTTTACAGCTAAATCTTTCATGTTTCTCTTTTTTATAAAAATACAAAAACCAAAATAAATCTCGTCTGCGATTATTATTATAACCCTTTGTTTATCAGCCCTAAAATATTCATTTTAATGTTGTTCAAAAGAAAATAAAATTAACAAAAAGAGTTTCAATACTTTTGTATATTTGCCTTGTATTTGTAAATTTCATAAAACTTCCATAACGAGTTTTTAATACCCATGATGATGTCTGTATGGAAGCTATATCTGTACTCCGGCAAGTCAGATGTAAATAATAAAAACAACAATAGATACACATGAAAATTATAATAGCTGGAGCCGGAGATGTTGGATTTCATTTGGCTAAACTACTTTCTTACGAGTCGCAAGACACTTATATTATTGATTTTGACGGCGAAAAACTCAACTACATCAATAATCATCTGGATGTTATTACCAAAAAAGGGGACGCCACTTCTATAGCGCTATTAAAGGAGGTTAATATTGGTTCGGCAGATTTATTATTGGCGGTTACAGAATCTCAAAACACCAATTTCACCATTTCAGTAATTGGAAAAGCATTGGGCGTAAAAACTACGATTGCTCGTATTGATAATCCAGAATTCATGAATAATAACGAGATAGATTTTAAATCTTTCGGGTTAGATTTTATGATTTCGCCAGAAGAATTGGCCGCAGACGAAATTAAAATGCTACTCAATCAATCTTCATTTAATGAAACCGTTGCTTTTGAAAATGGCTTATTTAATGTAATGGGAACTTGTTTGGGGTTTAAATCTCCCTTATTAAACTTAACCGTAAAACAAGCAAAAGAGAAGTTTTCCAATGTAGATTTTATTACCATTGCCATTAAAAGAGACAATGTTTCGCAAACTATTATTCCCCGTGGAGATACTGTTTACAATTTAAAAGACCAGGTTTATTTTTCAATTCCAAACTATTCTATTGATAAAATTTATCCAATTGTTGGCGAGAAACAGGTGCATATAAAAAATGTGATGATTTTAGGCGGAAGTGGAATTGGCTCTAAAACAGCCAGAAACCTTTGCAAAGAGAACTTTAAAGTAAAACTGATTGAAAAAAACAAAGAAAAAGCACTTAATCTTGCTGAAAGCTTAACAGATGCTTTAGTGATTAATGGAGATGGGCGAGATATTGAATTATTAGAAGAAGAAAATATTAGAGAAATGGACGCCTTTGTAGCGGTTACAGGCGATTCTGAAACGAATATTATGTCTTGCTTGGTCGCAAAATCAAAAGGGGTTAAAAAAACAGTAGCCTTAGTTGAGAATATGGATTATATGAACATTTCTCAAACAATTGGTATCGATACATTAATCAATAAAAAATTATTAGCCGCGAGTAGCATTTTTAGACATATTAGAAAAGGTGAAATATTAGCCTTGGCGAACTTGCATAATATTGATGCGGAAGTTTTTGAATTTGAGGTACGTCCCAATGCAAGGGTTACCAAAAAACCTATTAAAGACTTGCGCCTTCCTAGAGAAGCAGTTTTTGGGGGCATTATAAGAGATGGTAAAGCGTTGATGTCTTTTGGAGATTTCCAAATTCAAAGTGGAGACAAAGCAATTGTTTTCTGTTTGCCAGAAGCGATTTCTAAAGTAGAAGATTTATTTAAATAGCATGAATTCTTTAAACCTAAAGATTATTTATCGATTTCTCGGTTTAACGGCCGTTTTAAACGGTGTTTTTATGCTTCTAGCCGTTCCTTTTAGTATCTACCATCAAGAAAACACTATTTTTGGCATATTAAATGCAGGAATTATATCGATATCTATTGGTCTTTTATTATTTTTTTTAAACAAACCAACCGATACAAATATTCAGAAAAAAGAAGGATATCTAATTGTAACAGCGGGTTGGTTAACCTTAACAATTACGGGGATGTTGCCCTACCTCCTTACGGGAGCCACATCCAGTATTACAGATGCATTTTTTGAAACCATCTCTGGGTATTCTACCACAGGATCTACTATTTTAACCGATATTCAAGGAACCTCAAAGGGAATTCTTTTCTGGCGAAGTGCTACCCATTGGATTGGTGGTATGGGAATTATTGTATTAACGATTGCCATTTTACCCCTTTTGGGTATCGGAGGTATGCAATTGTTTTTAGCCGAAGCCCCTGGACCTTCTGCCGATAAATTACACCCAAGAATTACAGATACCGCCAAACGCTTGTGGCTTATATATGTGGTCTTAACTTTGGTAGAATTCTTGCTGTTAAAAATTGCTGGAATGACTTGGTTCGATGCCATCAATCACGCAATGTCTACAATGAGTACAGGGGGGTTTTCTACAAAACCAGATAGTGTTGCATTTTACAATGGAAATCCATGGATACAATACATCATTATTTTCTTTATGTTTATTGCTGGTACAAACTTTGTCTTAACCTATTTTGCTCTGAAAGGAAAAATAAATAAGATTTTACAAAGTGAAGAATTTAAATATTATAGTTTAGTTATTTTAGTTACCACAGTTATTGTAAGTGTTATTATCCTCTTTTTTCAAGATCCCAATTTACAAACAGTTTTAGCACATCCAAAAGTATTTGGAGAAACAGAAAGCGCTATACGTCATGCTCTTTTTCAGGTTATCTCTGTAATTACTACCACAGGATTTGTAAGTGCCGATTTTACCATGTGGAGCTTTTTTGCCACAGGTATTTTCTTTGCTTTATTCTTTTTAGGTGGATCTGCAGGTTCAACCTCTGGAGGAGTGAAAATTGTTAGACACATAATCATGCTAAAAAATAGTTTTTTAGAGTTTAAGAAAGCCTTACATCCCAATGCCATTATTCCAGTTCGTTACGATGGAAAAGCGGTAACTCAACCCATTGTATTTAATATTTTGTCTTTCTTTATTATTTACATGTTCATTTTTATTTTTGGCTCTGTTATTTTAACTTTCTGTGGTTTAGATTTTACTTCGGCTATTGGTGCAGCAGCTTCGTCTTTAGGTAATATTGGGCCAGCAATAGGTTCTTTAAGTCCTGTAGACAATTTTGCCCATTTATCTAATAGCGCTAAATGGTTTTGCGGCTTTTTAATGCTTATTGGTCGACTAGAATTATTTACTGTTTTAATTCTATTTTCCCCTTTCTTTTGGCGAAAGAATTAACAATAAAACCTCTTAAATAGACATTAAAAAGCTGTTAAGCAACATTTTATATTGCTATAAATATTTTTTTTCTTTAAATTTAAGTCTAAAAATATTTTAGTATGAAACCAAAAGACTTTTTAAAACTGATACTCCTAGTTTCATTTGGAATAAAAACTTTGAGTGCTCAAAATGTTGCAATTACCACGGTAGTTGATGGAACATTGACCTCTGGAGGCTGCTACGGAGTGTCAGGAACAACAGATCCTAGATTTATAGAATTTTATGTAGACGGAACCATTAACTTTGCGGGGTACGATTTGGGTTATTCAGCAAATGGGGCTAACTATGTTAAAAAACCTCTTGATGCCCTTGGAACCGTAACCGATCATTTTATTTATATAATTGCCAATGGCGATGAGGCTACTTTTATAGAAGCCTTCCCTGCAAAGATATTTATCACAATCGCAAATACAACGATCAATGGAAACGAGGCTTTTAATATAACAGACAATTCCGGCACCGTTATAGATGCTTTTGGAAATCCCTCAGATGTTTCCAGCGCTACAGACACCTCGCAAACCTGGTATTATGGAGATAGTTATGCAAAACGCAAAGACTTTATGACCCCAAATGGAGGAACCTTTGTAAGTTCAAATTGGACTTATGGTGGGGCGAATGCATTAGATGGTGCATCCTGTGCAACATTAGCCTCTACAATTAATTTAGGCTCTTATTCGGCAAAAAGCACCAATTGGAACGGTAATCAAGATTCAAACTGGGAAAACAGGAATAATTGGGATAATGGCATCCCCACCGTTGGATATACTGCAATAATTCAAGAAGCAGCGATTGCCCCGGTCATCGCAGCAACCACAGCCGCTGTTGCAAATGATTTAATCATTACCTCCACTGCGGGTATTCATATTGTCGCGGGAGGTTCTTTAATTGTTTCCGGCACTTCATCGGGAAACATCACCTATCATATAGCCATTGAAGATACCCATTGGCATTTAATTTCTAGCCCTATTATTGGAGCTTCCTATGATGATGCTTGGGTAACCAACAACGCTATTGCCACGGGAACCATCGCGCTCTCCAATAGAGGAATCGCCACTTACCAAAACAGCACTCCAGATAAAAAAACAGGGCCTTGGGTTTACATGCAAGGTGGTGGTAATGGCCTATTCGCTAGCGGAACAGGGTATGCTTTAAAAAGAGTAGAATCTGGAAATTATTCTTTTACGGGAACTTATCCTACTGGTGATGTTTCTGCAGCCATTACCCAAGGCGTAAATCATTGGAATTTAATTGGAAATCCATACCCCTCTTATTTAGAGGTTGCTGCTTTTATAGTAGCCAATAGCCTTTACTTAAGCGATGCCTTTCAATCTATATATGTATGGAATGCCGCAAATAGCACCTATGAAATCGTAACTAACGGATATCTACATCCAGGACAGGCTTTCTTTGTGAATTCTAATATTCCCAATGGAGAGGCCTCTATTACAAAAGCCATGCAAAGTTATCAAACAGACCTTCCTTTTTATAAAGCCGTAAATTCTGCTTCTATCGTATTAACCCTTTCTGATGGTACAAGCACAAAAAGGACTCAGATTAATTATCTAGCAGGTAAAACTATTGGTTTAGACCCTGGCTTTGATATTGGTGTATTTAGCGGCGTAGATTCAGACCTCAGCCTTTATACCCATCTCATTAGTGACAACCAAGACATTGCCTTAGGAAAACAGACATTACCTGCCAATGATTATAAAAACTTAATTGTCCCTATAGGAATCAAAGCCGCAAAAGATAAAGAAATTACAATAACAGCTTACATACAAGGGCTACCTATAGAAATGGAGCTATACATAGAAGATAAACAAACAAATACGTTTGTACGCTTGGACCAAAAAAATAGTCCTTTTAAAATAAACACAAAAAATGGACTCGATGGTACCGGTCGGTTTTATCTTCACACCACTTCTATATCGTTAGCTACCAAAGATCCTGTCATTGATAACGTTCGCGTTTTTAAAACAAAAAATGCAACATTAAAACTTACGGGTTTAGAAAACCAAACTGCTGCTGTTTCTTTATTTAATATTCTAGGAAAACCACTAATAATCAAAAATTTTAAAGCGCATGAGCTAAAGGAAATGAGCTTAGTAAGGCTAAACACAGGCATTTATATTATAAAGATTAATTTAGAAAATGGACAGCTAACTAGAAGAATTTTAATGGAATAATCAAAGTATTAAAAAGAAAAAAATTGTTTAGGTGTTCTGAAAAAAAATGACGGTAAAGCTTGTTCATTACACGAACAAGGTTTGGGCATCTGCGGGTTTTTAATCAACAAAAAAAAGAGCTAAAAGTACTAAATAGACCCCCCAGAAGGATAGCACCAATATTTAGACCAAGAAATTAACTATTTTAACAAATAGCTCGACTTTTTGGGGAATTTTGAAGTTTAATAAGTTTAGATTCTCTACTTTTAATCCCTAATCTTTACTATGCTAAGATCCAAAGCTATTTTATTCAAAAAAATTGAAAACAAAACGATTACTTGGTTTGAAAACACAAACAAATATATTGTTTTAGAACATACAGCCGCAAAAATAATAGCCGATTTAACAAAATCGATACCGATTGAAACCATTGCTCGAAATTTATCGGAAGAATTATCAATCCCATCAGATAAAGTCCTTGCTTTTGTTTCAGACTTAGAGAAGAAACTATACATTCCTAACGCTGTTCAAAAAGAAAACACCATAACTAGCAACACCGATTTTAAAGAACCTAAGGTTTATAAATTCTCAAAAAAATACCTCATAAACAAGCGTATCATAAAAGTTGATTTTGAGTCTGAAGTACTGTTGTATTTCGTACAGCCAAAATTTGCGCATTTAGAAACAGAGAACAACCGAAAAGAAGATGTTAATTACCGCGTTTTTACACACAATAAAAAGATAATTTTACTCGTAGATAAAAAATTTATTGGCGCTTGGAACGAACATGAAATTCATTTCTTTCAAGGAAAATTTTCAATGCAATTGGTGCAAACTATTCATCAAAAAGAAGAACGAGAATGGCTCGGTGTTTTTCATGCTTCTGCGGTTTCAAACACGAAACATTCCATGCTTTTTTTGGGTGATTCGGGCAATGGTAAAAGCACTTCCTTAGCGCTTTTACAAGCCAATGGGTTTGATTGTTTGGCAGACGACTTTGTTCCTATTGATGCAGAAAACCAAGAAGTTTATAGTTTCCCATCGGCTATTTCCATCAAAAAAAATAGTCTAAAAACCTTATTACCCATATATCCTGAACTAGAAACCGCTGGCGAGTTTCATTTTAAACGACTTAATAAAATTGTTAGATATTTACCTCCAAACAATGATAACTATACAAATCACTTACCTTGTAAAGCCTTAGTCTTTATAAAATATCAGGAAAAAAGCGAGTTAGTTTTTCATGAAATTTCAAAGATCAAAGCATTTGAAAAACTAATACCTGATTCTTGGCTATCTCCAAAAAAAGAAAACGCACAGCTGTTCTTAGAGTGGTTCGAAAAATTACCTTGTTATGAAATAACATACTCTAACAATCATAAATTGATTGAGGCGGTAACAAAACTATTTACCAATGAATTATAAAGAAACGTTGTTTTTTATCGCCAAATGCTTGACTATTTCTCACGAAGAAGAAGCTAAAACAGCCGTGGAACAAGCGCTAAAAAACAATGAAGTAGACTGGGATACTGTTGTACAAGTAAGCACCGCTCACTATGTTTTCCCTGCGTTGTACTGCCATTTAAAACGGGCCGATTTTCTTCATTATTTACCAGAAGAATTAGTGAATTATATGATTCATATTACCAATTTAAACAGAGAACGGAATCTACAAATCATTACACAAGCCAAAGAAATCAATGAATTGTTATTAGCAAACCACATCACTTCTATTTTCTTAAAAGGAACTGGAAATTTATTAGAAGGTTTGTACGACGATATTGCAGAGCGCATGGTGGGTGATATTGATTTTTTGGTTTCCAAAGAGAATTACCAGAAAACGTATGATCTATTAAAAGCATCCAATTATAAAAATGTAACAAAAGATGATTATAGTTTTCCTCAGTTTAAACATCAGCCAAGACTAAACAAAGAAGATAGAATTGCCGCTGTTGAAGTGCATAAGGAGTTATTGCTAGAGAAATACGCAGATGAGTTCAATTTTGATTTGGTTTCTAAACACACCTTTAAAAAAGCAGATCAGATTACTTTTATGAGCTTTGAAAATCAATTGTGTTTGTCAATTATAGCGACACAAATTAATGATGACGGCATGTATTTTAAGAATATCGCTTTAAGAAATGCCTATGATGTTTTTTTGCTCTCAAAAAAAACAAACCCCCTTAAAGCCTTAAAAAGCTTTACAAAATTATATCACCCTTTAAATAACTTCTTATCCATTTGTTCTATCACCTTTGGAGGCATTGAATCTATACAATTTGAAGAAAATGACGAGACAAAAAAACACATAAAAGATTTTGTAAACGGCTTAAAAAACGATGTATCAACAAAAAAGAAACATCGCAAAACCAGTCAAATTTTATTTATAAAACAGCGATTAGCCATTATTAAAAAAGCACTAACCCGTAAAGACCACAGAAATTGGTTACTTAAAAGAATCACAGACAAAAAATGGCAACATGAGAAACTAATTCAACTGGGATTAAAGAAAGCTAAACCAAATTCTTAACCTCCTCAAAATCTAAGCCCCCATAATTTCCAGAGCTCATTAATACCACGGCCGTATTGAGTAAATTTTCCTGAAATAAAAATGATTTAAACGCATCTGGATTGGTGTAAATCAACAAGTCATCTCTATCGAAAGCGATGGCAATTTGTTTCTCTGAAACTTCCTCTAACTGTTTCAGTTTTACCGCAGCTGGGGAATAAAAAACAACTGCCTTATCGGCACTGTCTAAAGCACCTTTGTATTCTGCCAAAAACGCGGCATCTAAACTGCTATAGGTATGCAGTTCTAAACAAGCCAAAACCGTTCTATTATTATATTGTGTTTTTACAGCCTTTGTTGTTGCTTCCACCTTACTAGGACTATGTGCAAAATCTTTAAAAATCACCGTTCCATTGTTTTCTGCAATCTTTTCTAAGCGTTTGCTTGCCCCTTTAAAAGTGGCAATTGCTTCATAGAAATCATCTTCATCAACACTCATATGCTGGCAAATCCACTTGGCTCCTGCTAAGTTTTGTAAATTGTGATTTCCAAAAATCTCTAAAGGCAAATCGCCTTCTGGTGTTTCTAAAAAAGTAGTTCCGTTGGCTATAAAATGGTTGGGCGTTGTATAGGGATATTTTTTGATATGATTCCCCGAGTTCTCTACCACACTTTTCACGATTTCATCTTCTACATTATACACCATAATGCCTCCATCTATGAGCGAATCTGTAAAAATTTTAAACTGTTCTATATAATTTTCAAATGTAGGAAATACGTTAATATGATCCCAAGCAATACCACTTAACAAGGCAATATTGGGTTTATATAAATGAAATTTGGGCCGCATATCTATAGGTGAACTCAAATACTCATCACCTTCTAAAACAATAAATTCGTTTTCATCGGTGAGATGAACCATCGTTTCAAAACCTTCTAATTGTGCACCCACCATATAATCTACCTTTTTATCGTGATAACTTAACACATGTAAAATCATAGAAGTAATGGTGGTTTTTCCATGAGAACCTCCAATAACTACTCTTGTTTTATCCTTAGACTGCTCAAATAAATACTCTGGATATGAATAAACTTTTAAGCCTAATGCTTGCGCCCTTAACAATTCTACGTTGTCTTTTTTTGCGTGCATTCCTAAAATAATCGCATCCAATTTGGAAGATATTTTTTCAGGAAACCAGCCCAATTCGCTAGGCAACAAACCGTATTTTTCTAACCGAGATTTAGACGGATCGTGAATACTGTCATCGCTTCCTGAAATTTGGTACCCTTTTTGGTGTAAAGCAATCGCCAAGTTGTGCATTGCGCTGCCTCCTATAGCTATAAAATGTATGTTCATTAACTAGATTTAAAAATACAAAAATACAAAACCTAATTACATTTTTTATATCTTTAGTAATCTTTCAATAAATAACTCATGAAAAATAAATGCTCACTGCTCATTCTACTTTCCATGTTTACCCTGAATTTTAATGCTCAGGAAAGTTATACTATTTTATGGAAAAAAGTAGATCAACTCACCGTTGACAACTTACCCAAATCGGCTTTAGCTATTGTAGAACAAATTTATGCAAAAGCACAAAAAGAAGGAAATTCCCCACAACGTATTAAGACACTTTTTTATAAGAGCAAATTTGCTTTAACCTTAGAAGAAGAGGCATCATTAAAAGTTATTAGCGATTTTAAAACACAGATTGCTAATAGTACCTTTCCAACGAGAAATGTGTTAGAAAATATCTTAGCCAATTTATATTGGCAGTATTACCATCAAAATCGATGGAAAATCTACCACCGAACAACTACCGAAAAAAAAGTAGATCCTATTGATTTTAGAACCTGGGATGTACATACACTTTTCAAAGAAATTCATACACATTTTGAAGCTTCCTTAGAAAACAGCCTGCTACTGCAACAAACTGATATTTATGAGTTTGAAGCTGTTTTACAGATCGAAAAAGAGTCAAAAATCTACAGACCCACTTTGTTTGATTTTCTAGCTCATAATGCGCTAAACTTCTATAAAAACAACGAAACAAATATAACAAAACCAACCTATGAATTTCTAATTGATGATGCACGTATGTTGAGCGATGCAAATACTTTCTCAAAAATTGACCTCAGCACAAAAGACGTTTTATCCTTGCAATTTAAGGCCTTAAAACTTTATCAAAAGCTCATTGTTTTTCATCAAAAGAGCAATGATAAAAGGCCTCTAGTAGATGTTGATATACAACGGTTACAGTTTGTTAAACAGCATGCCACTTTCACAAATATTGAAGAAATTTATTTAAAAACCCTACAGAAATCGAAAGAACAACTTACAACTCTCGAAGTTTCTGGCTGCTATGCTTTTGAGATTGCACAGGTTTATCATGCACAGGCAAAAAGTTATGTAAACAGCAAAAACGATGCATTTAGATTTAAAAACAACGATGCCTTGCTTATTTGCAAGCAGGTAATAAATGCGTTTCCCGAGAGTAATGCTGCAAAAAAATGTGCAGATTTAGAAGGTCAAATTAAGGCGAAATTATTGTCTATACAAATGGAAGTTTTTATTCCCATTAACCACTATTCAAGAGTTCTGGTAGATTATCAAAATGTAGACTCCCTTTGTTTTATGGTCTATGAAATTTCTAAAAAAGACCTCTTAATTTTTAATAGCACACATAAAGACACCGAGAGAATTACACAGATCAACCGTCTAAAAAAAGTAAAAACCTGGACGACTACTTTGAGAAACGAGTTCGATTATTTATCACACCAAACCGAAGTGGTGGTGCCTCAACTAGCAAGCGGATCTTACTTAGTGGTGGCCTCCGAAAATGAAAAATTATCTCCCCATACTCTTTACGGAGTGAGCCCAATTCAAATCACCAATTTAGTACTTATCAATGTTGAGAATTCGTCGCAAAAAAGGTTTCAAGTAGTGAACAGAAATACAGGGAAACCCATTGAGAATGCAACCATTCATTTAACAAACAAACCTAATAGACATGAACATTCTATTGATAAAACCTTAAAAACAAACCAAGATGGTTTTGCTAGTTTCACCTCAACCCTCAATTATTATAATGTGGAAACAACCGTTTCAAAAGAGACAGACCAAGCTGTTTTTGGCAATCAATATTTGTACAAAAAAGCGCATAATGATCAAGAAATAGAAGAGGATAAATTCCTTATCAAACCTTTTATTTTTACCGATAGAAGTATCTACAGGCCTGGGCAAACTGTTTATTTTAAAACGATTTTTATTCAGAAGAAAGGACGCAAATCAACGCCATTTACTAATACATATATTCGTGTTGTTTTAAACGATGTAAACAGACAAGAGGTTGGAAAATCGATAATGAAACTTAATGAATTTGGTGCTGCTTCAGGCGAATTCATTTTACCAGACAACGGAATTACCGGAAACTATTCCTTTTCTTTTAATAAAATACAGGAAAACAACAACAAAAGAGACAACTACAAAAATATTGCTTTTACTAATTATAATATTGCCGTTGAAGAATACAAAAGACCAACATTTAAAACTGAATTTAACCCCGTTTCAGAAAGCTTTAAACTCAATGATACGATTACCATCAGTGGCTTTTCAAAAGCCTTTTCCGGGACTCATATTCCCCATGCAAAAGTGGTGTATCGAGTTCATAGAAAAGTACAATATCCGCGTTGGAATTATTGGTACAGACCCTATTGGAACTCAGCACCCCAAGAAATTACACACGGAGAAATGGCCTCAGACGGCTCTGGTAATTTTGCGATTCGCTTTGTAGCACAACCAGACGAGAGTGTATCGAAAGAACGTTTACCTGTTTTTAATTATGAAATAACTGCCGATGTTACCGATATCAACGGAGAAACAAGAAGCGCTACCACCTCTATAAAAATAGGATATCATTCTTTGTTGGTACGTATGGAACTTCCGTTAAAAATTGATAAAAATAGTAAGAAACAAGGTATTGCGATTACCACCGAAAACTTAAACGGAACGTTTGTGCCCGCAAGCGGAACATTAAAAATTTATAAATTACAATCGCCAAAAAATCCACAGAGAAAACGCGCTTGGAAAGCCCCCGATTATCAAGATATTTCTGAAAGCACGTTCCGAAAATTATTTCCCAACGAACCTTATTTAGAGAATGAAAGCGAAGAAAATAGTTGGAAAAAAGGACTCTTGGTTTTCGAAACTATTTTTGACACTTCTAAGCATAAAAAAATCGAGCTCTCAAATTATAAAAACTGGCTTTCAGGAAAATATATTGCTGTTTTAGAAAGTAAAGATAAATTTAATCAAAAAGTAACGGATGAACAAAGTTTCTCTTTGTATAGCACCAAAGAAAAGAACGTTGCAGACCACACACTATTCACCATAACAACCAATAAAGCCACCTATAAACCAAATGAAAAAGTTGTCTTGCAAATAGGTTCCGCTTCAAAAAACATCACTGTGATGGTTCAAGTTGAAAAAGAGCATCAAATAACAGCGAGCTATTTAGTTCATTTAAATAATAAAGTTATAAATATTGAAATTCCTGTTCAACCAAAAGATATTGGTGGTTTTGCTATTCAATATCATTTTGTAAATTATAATTCATTTAAAAGTGGTACTCTCGCTATTGTAGTTCCAAATATCCAAGAAACCTTTGAAATTGAAACCAATGTTTTTAGAGATAAATTGCAACCAGGGCAGCAGGAAACTTGGAGTTTTACCATTAAAAATGACCATAAAGACAAGATTGTCGCAGAGGTTTTAGCGTCTATGTATGATGCTTCTTTAGATGAATTTAAAGCGCATTCTTGGCAATTCACCCCTATTACCAGAGCAGTCTATTATCCGTATATCTCAAGTACTGGCTATCATAGCTTTAAAACAAATGGGTTTTCGATATACAACAGGCCTCGTAGAAAAAATAACATTCCTACACAAACCTATGACACCTATAATTGGTTTGGATTTAGCTTAAATAAAAATATGGGTTTGTTTCGCATGGCAATTAATGATGATATTACAGGAATCACTTCAGAAAATAAAAAGTACGCTCCCTCTATGAGAAAGAAATCTGCCAACGAGAATGAGTTCAATGAAATGATAACAAAAAAAAATATTTCTATACCATCACCAGATATTGAAATAAATAATACTGAGGGCGCAAAAAATAAAGAAACATCCTTTAAACAAATTCACCTCAGAAAAAACCTACAAGAAACAGCTTTCTTTTATCCGCAGTTAAGAACCGACAAAAATGGAGAAATACGTTTTAGTTTTACCACACCAGAAGCCCTAACCCAATGGAAATTACAACTGCTAGCGCATACAACCGATTTAAAATCGACTACAAAAACCCTGCAAACCACAACTCAAAAAGAATTAATGGTTATTCCAAATGCACCTCGATTTTTAAGAGCAGGAGATCAAATTACATTCAGCGCAAAAATTAGTAATATCACCAACCAAGCATTAAACGGTTTTGCTCACTTGGAATTAACAGATGTAATTACTGGAAAAGAGATCAATGCCGAGTTAAACAATACCGAAAAGACCAAAAATTTTACCGTAGACAAAGAAGGAAATACGTCGGTTTCCTGGCGTTTAACCATCCCAGAAACAGTGCAAGCGGTGCAATATAAAATTGTGGCAAAAGCGGGTGACTTTTCTGACGGAGAACAAAATGCAGTACCCGTTTTGTCTAACAGAATGCTCGTCACAGAAACAATGCCTCTGTGGGTAAAATCTAACGAAACAAAAACATTTCGCTTAGACAAGTTAAAAAACACCGCAACTCGAGGCCATGCTGACTACTCTTCTACGCTAAAACATCATCAACTCACCTTAGAAATTACGTCAAATCCTGCTTGGTATGCCATCCAATCTTTGCCCTATTTAATGGAATATTCATCTGAATGCTCAGAACAAACTTTTGCAAAGTATTACGCAAATACCTTGGCAAGTTTTATTGCCCATTCAAATCCAAGAATTCAAGAAGTTTTTAACGCGTGGAAATCTTCAGGTGCTTTGCTTTCTAATTTAGAGAAAAACGAAGAATTAAAATTATTAATTATTCAAGAGACTCCATGGGTACGAGATGCCCAAACAGAAACTGAACAAAAAAAACGACTTGCTTTATTGTTCGACGTACATAAAATGAAGAACGAACGAGAGAAGTCTGTGCACCAATTAAAATCGATGCAAATGGATTCTGGTGGATTCCCCTGGTTTACAGGAAGTAATACTGCAAATCTCTTTATCACCCAACATATCGTCGCTGGATTTGGACATTTAAAAAAGTTAGGTGTCATAGATTTTGAGCCATCTACCAAAGAAATGATAGAAAAAGCAGTCCGTTTTTTAGATGATAAAATTTTAGAACACCATGAGCAACTACTGCGCAAAGCAGAAAAAATTAAACAAAAAGCAACAACCAGCAAAGAAGGCGATGAAAAAGCAGCTAATTATTTGGCGAAAAATCACCTAAGCTATTTTCTAATTCAATACTTATACATGCGCAGTTTTTATGCAGATATTTCTATGTCTGAAAACCTAAAAACGGCTGTTGCGTATTATAAAAATCAAACGGTAGATTATTGGAATCGTTATCATTTATATGCAAAAGCACAAATAGCAGTCGCTCATTTTAGAACTGGAAATAAAAAAACAGCTTCAAAGATTTTAAAATCAATTAAAGAAAATAGTATTACTTCAGATGAGTTAGGCATGTACTGGAAAGAAAACATCCCTGGTTATTCCTTTTATCAAGCACCTATTGAAACCCAAGCGCTGCTCATTGAAACATTTTCTGAAATGTTAGATCCTAATTTAGATAAAGACAAGAATGCGATTCTGGATAACCTAAAAAGATGGTTGTTAAAAAATAAACAAACAACCCGTTGGAAAACCACGAAAGCAACTACAGAAGCAATCTATGCCTTATTATTAACGGGTAGCGATTGGATCTCTGTGACAGATATGGTTGGTCTAAAAATTGGCGATAAAGAAATTATGCCAACCGCATTAGAAGATGTTAAAATTGAGGCTGGAACTGGTTATTTTAAAACCTCTTGGAGCGGAACAGAAATTACACCAAAAATGAGCGAAGTGCGCATTTCTAAAAAAGGAAACGGTATTGCCTGGGGTGCTTTGTACTGGCAATATTTTGAAAACTTAGACAACATAAGCGCTGCAGAAACAGCACTACAGCTAAAGAAAAAATTATTTTTAAAGCAAAATTCAGACCGAGGAAAAGAACTAAAAGAAATTAGTGAAAACACGCAATTAAAAGTGGGTGATTTAATGACCATTCGCATCGAATTAAGAAGTGATAGAGACCTAGATTTTATACACCTAAAAGATATGAGAGCTTCTGGCGTTGAGCCCATAAATGTGCTTTCCAAATACAAATATCAAGATGGATTAGGATATTACCAAAGCACAAAAGACGCAGTCACTCACTTCTTTTTTGATCGCTTACCTAAGGGAATTTATGTTTTTGAGTACGATGTTCGCATTAATAATGCTGGTGTTTTTAGTAACGGAATCTCAAATATTGAAAGTATGTACGCCCCAGAATTTGCGAGTCATTCAAAAGGAATTAAAATAGAAGTTAAATAATATAATTATGACCGTTTAGTTTAAATTTCAATCTAAAATTAGATTAACCACTAAATAAATCATGAAACACTCATGACTACATATTTGATCAACAGGTAACAATGAAGTGAATATCACAGCACACTGCGGCAGTTAGGTGTAAACACCAGCCTGCCACAGCGGAATAAAAAACAAGAACTATACACACATGAAAAAAGAATTTTATTTAGGCTATTTACTTATAGCCGCTACGTTTTCATTAAATGCACAAAGTATTTCTAAAAACACGATCGGTTTTCGCTTAGGTTTTGGTGGAGAAATTTCTTACCAAAAAGCCTTGAACGATAACTATCGATTAGAAATAAATGTAGGCATAAGAAACAACAGTGATTATAATGGTTTTAAAGCCACTGGAGTCTACCAATGGGTTTGGACGCTAGAAGATAAATTTAATTGGTATGCTGGAGCTGGCAGCGGTATAGGGAACTATAACGCGAAAAAAAATAATGATGCGTTTTCTGATACGTTTATTTTTGTCGCTGGCACTATTGGAATTGAATACAGTTTTGATATTCCTCTAATGATTTCTCTAGATCTAAGACCCGAAATTAGTTTTGGCAAAGATAATTTTAACGATTATGGCAATGATCTGGGATTAGGTATTAGATACCAATTCTAAAAAAGATAAAATCCGCTAAAATTAATTTTAGCGGATTTTATTTATTTTTTATTCGGTGGATATTTACTCAAAATAGTGTGCATGATTTCTTTAAAATAGGCGGCTCTTTTTTCTGGCGTTGTCTTTTCATTGATGTTCGCGTTTCGAATTACTTGCCAAAATACTTGTTCATTTGTAGCATCAACAAAATCAATGGTAATTTCTTCATTTACCTTTTTTCTGCCTATAGGAATACCCCCAGAAATATCAAAGCCAACATTACTTCCTATTCCACCAATTCCAACGCCTACATTATTGCTTTGGGTTGCTTCACTTTTAGTAGAGGTAAAATCTATAAAAAAATCGGGATGATCATTTTTGTTTTCCGTAAAGTTTTTACTTTTTAATTCTTCACCAATCGCTTCTATCATGCGATTTATATCCAACTCATTAAATCCTTCGCCAACATTCGCGTAAAAAGCGAAGGTTTTATAGGTAGAAAAGTTCACTTCTTGATCGTAATCATACATCACTTTTGAAGAAGAACAACTCATTAACAAGAATACTAAAAAATAGCTTAAAGGTTTCATTTTCTTATTTATTAGTCTCTTCTATGACAACTCTTGTAGGTGTATCTTTTCCGTTGATAATACTTTTGGTTCCTTTCGCAACTGCTTTTATGGTTTCGGTAATTACAGAGACATCTAACGTTTCTGATTCATCACTTACCTGGTGATAATCCTTATCGATATCAATGGGCGTCGTAGAAAAGGAATGAGAAGGTACGCCTAACCTCGCTAAAGAAGCATTATCTGATCTAAAAAATAGATTAAAAGTAACATAAGGATCTGGAAATAACTGATAGCCCGTTCCCACTAAATTCTTCTGAATTATCCTCCCAAAGTCTGATCTTTCAAAACCCGTTAACCAAGCAGTATTGGAACCTGTACTAGGTGTTTTACCAATCAATTCTAAATTAATTCCTGCCACATACTTGCTGGGATCAATTCCTTTTCCAAAATAAGTAGACCCAACCAATCCCATTTCTTCCGCCGTAAATGCAACAAAAATAATACTGCGCTCGGTGCCTAACTTTTCGAAATATTCTGCCAGTGCTAATACTCCCGTAACCCCAGAAGCATCATCATTGGCTCCATTAAAGATTAAATCTCCCTCGCCGTCTTCTTTAACCCCTAAATGATCGTAGTGGGCAGAAATAATCACGTATTCCTCCTTTTTACTTTTTCCTTCTAGAACTCCAATAATATTAAACATCTTGATTCCTTTATGCTCAAAGTTTTGACGATAAGTTTCTAACCCAGAAAAGGTTGTTAAACCAATTCTATTAAATTCATTTTCTATGTATTTTGCTGCTTTTTCAATGCCATCTGTACCCGGCTTTCTTCCCTGCATTTCGTCGGAAGCCAAGGTATATAAATGTTTCCTTACCGTAGCTGAATCTATAAAAACAATCTTTTTTGTGGTTTTTTCTGTCTGCGAATGTTCACCAGAAACACTTGCTTTTCTGGTTGAATTACAAGAAATAATGACTGCGAGCAGACCGAATGTGAAGAGTGTTTTTTTCATTTTTTATGTTGTTTTAAGCTATAAATATAGCTAATTTTATTTCGTACTTTTGTAAAAAATTTTAAAAATGGATTTATCTCTTATTCCCTCTATTAAACATACAAATTCTAATAATTTTTTCTTGTTAGCCGGCCCTTGTGCCATTGAAAGCGAAGAGATGGCGATGAGAATTGCAGAAAAAATAATAACCATTACAGATAAATTAGAAATACCTTTTGTCTTTAAGGGAAGTTTTAAAAAAGCAAACCGAAGTAGAATAGATAGTTTTAGTGGTATTGGAGATGAAAAAGCCTTGAAAATTTTACGTAAAGTTTCTGAAACTTTTAACGTTCCAACGGTAACAGACATTCATGAAGCTTCTGATGCTGAAAAAGCCGCCGAATATGTAGATGTCTTGCAAATTCCAGCATTTTTGGTTCGTCAAACAGACTTGGTTGTTGCTGCTGCAAAAACAGGAAAAGTAGTGAACTTGAAAAAAGGACAATTTATGAGTCCGGCCTCCATGAAACATGCGGTTCAAAAAGTAATCGATTCTGGCAGTAATAAAGCTTGGATTACAGATAGAGGAACCATGTTTGGCTATCAAGATATGATTGTAGACTTTAGAGGGATTCCAGAAATGAAACAATTTGCTCCTGTGGTTTTAGACGTTACCCATTCTTTGCAACAGCCCAATCAAACATCTGGAGTTACTGGCGGAAGACCCGATATGATTGAAACAATTGCCCGCGCTGGTATTGTAAATAATGTTGATGGCTTGTTTATAGAAACTCACTTTGACCCTGCAAATGCAAAAAGTGACGGCGCCAATATGCTGCATTTAGATTATTTGGAAAGCCTGTTAACCAATTTAGTGGCCATTAGAAAAACGATTAATAATTTCTAGTCACCATTTTTTGTTTTTATAAGGCATGAAAACTTGACAAGAAATTCATGGTACTCAAGCTAAATTCGGGGTGCTTTACAGTTCACTTTTAGCAGCAAAACTAAACAATTGGTTTTGACCAATTTTTTGAACAGGCAATAATTTAGGAAGTTTTGGCATGCTTAAAATCTAGTTTTCGACTGGATTCATTTTTTTGTAACTTAGCCAAAGAAAAACAACGATATGACTAAAATGAATAACGCACATGATAATTTTCTAGTAAATTTTGTCTTAAAAGGATTTACCAGTATTCTTATTGGTGTTTATATTTTACTGGGCACATACCTTATAAAAATACTCCTAGGTGATTTTTTGGCTGGCAAAAAACTTATGGGATTTATACAACCTCAACAGATAGAAGACCTTGTGCTTACAATTTCCTTTTTAGTCTTTTTATTTTCCTCTATTACCTTGTTGTTTTCAGGAAGAAAAACTGCAGAGGAATTTAGATTTAAACTTTGGAATGGAAAAACAAAAACAGCTGCTATAACGTATTTTTCCTTGGTGGTTTTACTCTTTTTTACTCTTTATTTTTTAAACAAAGAAGGGTTTATTAATTTATTAACTCCTGTATTCCTTTTCTATTACGGCCTTATGCTTATTGTCTTAAAAAGCCCAAAAAGCAGTAAACTCTATGCACTCGCTTTGACGTGTATGCTATTAGCTATTTTATGTTATATTATTCCTAGTTATTGGAATTCTGCGTGTTCTATCCTAGCAATTGGTCATATTATTTACGGTATGGTGGTTAGAAATTAAGTACTCAACGAGCAACTAGCGATAATCTTCTTTATGATTGTTCTTGGAATACCGTTGATCATTTCTGTTGCTCATGGCATGATAATAAGCTGAGCGAATTCTTAAAAAACGATTTATATAAAACGAAAGAATCATCTTATTTTCCTTATTAAATCTTCCAACCCATTTAACTGGAGCTCGTGCACCAAACCCATTTGTTGACCTAATTTTCCTGATGGAAATCCCTTTTGGCGATACCAAACTATATAATGTTCTGGCAAATCAATTAAATAAGTTCCTTTATATTTTCCAAAAGGCATTCTCATTTTTGCCAAATCAATAAGGAATTGTTTGTCTTGCATCATTATTCTTTGCCCTCTAAATAATCTTGTAAATACGTAAATCGTTCGGTAAGTTTTCCGTTTTCCGTCATTTTTGCACGCTGTAAAATTCCATCTTTGTCATTATTATAAAAAGCGGGAATCACATTTTTTAGAAACATATCTCCAAAGCCTTCACTAGCATCTCTCGGCAATTCGCAAGGTAAATTATCAACCGCCATTACCACGATGGCTTTTTCGTCTTTAAAATCGACTTCTTTTTCGGTCTGAGGATCATAGCCATAAATAGGGTCTTCTATGGTAGAGGGCCGAATGGTAGATGCCACAGGACCATCGATATCGCAAGAAACATCTGCCACGAACGAAATCTTAAAATCAGTTGATTTTGCCTCTTCTTTGGTAAATAAGTAGGGTGCACCATCACCAAAAAAGTGACCTGCAATAAAATAATCTGTCACCTTAGCAAAACGGATAAAATTAGATTCGTATTCCCGTGGATTTCTATAAAAGTCCAAATTGGGTAAAACTTGCCCATCTTTTCGTTTGTTATAATCCAAGGCGTCTATTAAACAATAAACAGGGGAATCATATGTTGTATTGAGATATTCATCCACTGCCACCCTTTTTATATTCATGGCATCTAAGATCTCTTTTGCTCCATAGGCCACTCGCCCGGTTCCTGTTAAAAGAATTTTAATGTTTTCTAGTCGAACTTTTTGTAATTCGAGGATTAAACTTTTTAAATCCGACAGCTCTTCTGCTTTGGGTAAGTAAAAAGCTTCATTCTTTAAACCCAATGCTCTAAATCCATTGTAAGCGCCTACGATACCGGCATATCTTCCAAAGCCAATTAAACGGGCACCATTTTTTTTAGTAATCACTTCGTGGTCATACAATTCGATATCTTTATCGAGGATTGCTTGTAATAATTCACGATTATAGGGTTGTTTCTTTATCGTATGAGAAAAGAAAAAATATTTTTTATGAGCAATTAATGCATCGATGGGCACTTCTTTTACGCCAATTAATACATCACAATCGGAAACGTCATTTACCACCTCAAAACCTGCTTTTAAATATTCTTGATCAGAAAAAATTCGAATTGCAGAGCTTTCCACTTTGATGGTTGCTTCTGGAAATTTTTCTTTGAACGCGAGTAATTTTTCAGGAGAAAAAACAACTCTTCTATCTGGTGGGTTTTTGCGTTCCTTGATAATGCCAAATTTCATAAGCTAAATGGGTGTAAATTTTGTTCGAAGATATTGGAAATAATGAAGAAAAACAATTGAATTTTTTATACTTTTGTAATCTAGTTCATTGAAATTTTTGGGGACGACTGGTTTTGACAGCAAGACCAATAGAAATGTAAGCATATCGAGGAATGAAATCACGCTCGTTAAACTCATTTCAAACTTTTAAACGGCGAAGATAACTACGCTTTAGCTGCTTAATCCGAAATATAGTAGGATTGGCCTAGGCGCACAAGGTGCGCAAGCTTTATGTCCACGAAAAGCCTTGGTTTGCGGCGTTTCACTTTTGGGCATCGTAAATGTAAACATAGAAAACTTGAAGCTTCGGCAAGTTTTTGAAACTAAAGAAGCTAAGTTATTAGTGGATTGTTTTTGGTCAGCTTTTAAACGAAAATCAATCAGAAAATAAATATGTAGAAGGCATTTTGATTGCTTGTTTGGACCCGAGTTCGATTCTCGGCGTCTCCACTAAACGGGACAAACTCATCTTTTTTGAGATTTGTCCCTTTTTATTTTGAGGTAAATCCCTGTCTATCTGTAAGATATACCTAAACACATCATTGATTCTTGTAGTTCGACATTTTTTTCCGTCAAATTCTATTTTTTCTGGAAAAATCGAACTAATTAGCTTCTTTTTATGCTCAATCGCACTGTTGGCATAGGTTTGTCGAAAATTCTCTAAATGCTGAAATGCATTTTCAATCAGACCCTTATACTCAGATTTTGTAGTGTTTAAGTTCTTTAGATTTGAAGTAATTTGTTCTGTTTGTTTAGTATATCTATTCAAAGTTTGACCATAAACTTTTGGAGAAATGGTTCCGTCAACTAATAAATCTTGTAAATTTTCAATTCGCTGGTTTGATGAAGCTAATTCTATCTCTAACTTTTTTCTTTTTCTGAAGCTGTCTTTTTGGTTGGTTCCAGACAATGACTTTAAAATCGGTTCTGTCGCATCTAAGGTAAGCAAAACTTAAATCTTATATATTTACACCAAAAAGATGTTCAAAGGTCACTGCTTCCCCAAATCAATTATTCTTCAAGCTGTTTACTTCAAATTGAGATTCAGTTTAAGCTACCGAGATGTAGAAGAATTAATGTCAATTAGAGGTGTAAAAGTGGATCATGCTACTATTCAAAGGTGGGTATTTAAGTTCACTCCGCTTGTTGAACAACAATTCAGAAAAAGGAAGAAAATAGTTGGTAAAAGATGGAGAATGGATGAAACTTATGTTAAAGTAAAAGGGCAATGGAGGTATTTGTATAGAGCAGTTGATAAAGAAGGAAATACCGTGGATTTCCTTTTAACAAAGAGAAGACAGCGCATATCCGCTCAAAGATTTTTAATAAAAGCCATAGAAAGAAATGTTAAGCCAGAACTGATAAACATTGATAAGAGTGGGTCCAATACAGCTGCGATAAAACTATACAATCGGAGAAACTATTCAAATATAAAAATAAGGCAGTGCAAGTACTTAAATAATATTGTAGAGCAAGACCATCGAATGATAAAATGGCATATAATGTTAGGTCTAGGCTTCAAAGAATTTGAATCAGCAAAGCGAACCATATCAGGCATAGAAGTAGTTAGAATGATAAAGAAAAATCAACTGTTGAACCCTAAGAGTTCAACCTACAAATCATTTATATCATTAGCATCTTAAAAAATAAATTAGTTTAAAACTTTATGATTATTTTTAACAGATGCGACAGAACCGTGTAAATAGCATTCACTAAATCTTTCTTGGATCGGACGGTCCAAACTTTTTTTTTACAAGTTCACGTTGAACCTCCAGCTCTATTTCTCTATCGCTTAACAATTTTCGAAGCACCCGGTTTTCTTC